>OGTC01000082.1_pt1 | contig 68967 bp, 27 predicted proteins | sample 1574531 | NCBI WGS metagenome assembly OGTC01 (sample SAMN03295859, study PRJEB24534) | human gut metagenome | isolation source: fecal sample 2 from infant 9 | host: Homo sapiens | place: USA: Pittsburgh, PA | collected 2014-07 | reverse complement strand
GGCAAGCTTCCAAAGTGCATTTGTGACTGTTGGTTGATAATCAGTATCGTTTGCTGTACCATATGCCCTCAAATTTCGGTATCCAACACCCAACTTAGAAGGTTTGTAATAGTCAGGATTGTTTTCGAATAATTTCCTCATATTCTTGACCCAAAACTTGGCGTCAAAGCTGTCCGAATTAGGATCTAACCTTTCATCGGCACTTTCTTCTTCAACTGGATTTACTCCAGGTACTTGTGACATGTGGGTTAAATATCTTTTCAAACCGGCGGCTGAACTGGTGTCTTCATTAGTGTATGTTCTTGCCAATTGTTGGATATCCTCAGCATGAAAACCGGTATATTCTTGAACCGAATCCCGATCGAAAGAGGATGAAGTTTGCTGCTTTTCCATTCTATTCAAAGAGTCGTCCTTGGACTCTGTTCCCAAATTCGACATGGCTGAATCTTCTTTTCGATTTACGGTGCCGTGGGTAAAAAGTATCAACAGTTATCAAGTTGGGTCCTAATAATAGCTATGAAAACCTTGCTAATGAAATCAAAAATTAAAATCAGCAATCAACTAGTAAATGTGAGCTTTCGAAATGTAAAGAAGAAGATTTATATAGCGATGGCAAAAGTTGGAAATGGGTTATAACCTTTTATATATAGTTCAATATAATTTTATAAGTTCGAATTTCATATATATGTTTGTTTTCTTAATGGTGGTTACTCATCCACCAACAAGAAAAAATAAATAAAAAAATTAAATTAAAGAGAAATAAAAACATAAAGCCTAATAACAAAATTAATAATAGGTTCATTACACAAACATTGTGAAATGAATGGCTTGACTTCACAATTTCGGAGACGGAATTAATACTGAAATGAAAGACAGTTATGCGGCTATTACATCGAAATTCACCACTTTACGAGGACTATATGCGGCAAACTAATATAACTTTGACATCTTGCAACCGTTGCACGGCTACCACCATGTGGTCTAAAAAAGCCTATAATTTTCGAATGGCGCAAGGAGTAAAATGCCATTACGTATTAGATTATTTTCGGATATGAAATTGGCTCCGTGTTTTTTCCCCGACAAAATTAATGCATATAGGATACACTTCTAAGCGCTCCTTCGAATAGCAGTGAATCTCAGTTTGAAACCTCTCTAGCCACCAACAGGGTTACGATTCCAGATCTAGCAGCATTCAAGAGCGCCCATGGGTAGTGTGAGCGTAAGTTGTCGTCGTTTTAGGTCAGCAGATTTGAAAAATTAGACAAAAAGAGAGTACAGAAAAGTTCAAGCTTGCAACAATAAAGGATTTGCTATTATCTTTCTACAATCGACGATGTAGTGTATGCTGCTCTTACAGGTATTTTGCTTGGTGGTCAAGCTCGGCATTAGTTGACCACTACTAGCAAGTTATACCTCAGCACCGTATATATACTTTTTCTCATCAAAAAAGCACCATTTGGTTCCTCTTCACAAACAATTTTCGTCACCTAAGATCGATAATAGCAACCCATGCAAGATAAGCAGCTGTTTGGATGTTAAAAAGATCGATGGTCTGCCAAAAATCGAACCTTGAGCTTCAAAGCACGAGACATAACCTCCGAAAAATTTTGAAGCACACAAAAGTAACGAAAAAAAAAAAAAAAGTAACCCAAAGTAACCAAAATTGTTTAAAACCAAAACAAAGTCCAAAAAAAAAAAAATGTGAAAGAAATTTCGGCAAAACATTCTTTCGGAGAAATAAAAATAATTGAATTCTTTCCGTGTTTTAGTTTGATCCGATATTTAACGTATTCGTTTTCATATGCAAAGAAAAATTTCACCCCACGTCCCCAAAATAGTAACACCGATGCCTTGTTAAACGGTGTTAGGGGTTAAGTCATCAGTCAAACTTTATTATCTATACTCGAGAAACGGCACGTTTACGAATCAATGGTAGATACACATTTTTTCGGGGGATCTTTTAATATAAGCCATTGAACTAGTATCTTCTCAGGATAGCTCGAGCCAAGAGTTGAATTTGATGTTGTGCTGCGTTTTTTTTTTGCACAAATTTCACTTGAAGATATTGAAACAAATAAACATTTATTAACGAATCGTAACTAATAAACTCCTCCATGCTATATTGACAATAGGTTACTCTGGGAAATTAACTCTGCATTAATTCATAAGCAGTTGAGTACTAATTTATTGTATAACCAAAAGATCTGAGAATGCGGCTTTGCTTTCTTCCGAATCAGGAAACTAACACAATAACACAGGTGCTCTCAACTGGTTGAAATTTCTAGAATTCGTTAATGATAGAGTACATAAAGAACAGCCGAGCAGATATGGCCCTCGTCTATGACCAACATCCTAGTTGACGCTAACGATCAGAAGTAATAATAGTACATGTAAATATTGTGGACCTGACAGTTACTACTCCTTCTCTTTATGCATACCTTCACGCCGTCTTTCTCATTGAATCGCAGCATGCGGTGCATAATCTATTGTTTTGACGGTTCCTCATCAACTACGAGGTACAATCCGAACGATATACCCCTAGTTATATCATCAAATCACTCCTACAAATACTTTAGTCACAACTTCAAGTTGTCGCGTGTGAGATGAAGAAAAAAAACAAACAAATAATCGGATCAAAATTGTAAACACCAAATCAATTTCAACCACAATTATTCACCTAATCCATAAACAATGGCCCCATCAGTGGAGGACACGGAGTGGTATCAAGTCTTCAATAATTACATCTCAGATGTTGTTAAAATATTAGATGGAGACAGCGCCACCATAGATGATAGTAGCAATTGCATTCGAGATTTTTCTAGTAATCACGATCCTGACACGCTCCTTATAACCAAAGAAAAGCTTCATAACCAGTACAGAATATACAACGCGACAGCTCCGATTAAACCCATTATCAATGCAATTGAATCAATAATATTTGTTATTAAATCGAAAGGCGTATTGGTGATGGATGAACCACTTGGCTCTCAATTAAATATAATTAGCATACCGGTATCTTCAGACACCAGCACCAATGATTTGTCTATCGATGCTTTAAGGGATGCATTGGATTTAGGTCTCTTTCCTTATTACGACCTCGTTTCTTCGGAAAGGGGTTCAAACTTGACAAGGAAAAGATTCATTGAATTATCTTTGGCGTTGCAAACAACTCGATCAATTCAAATACCTAATTTAGTCACAACAACTCACCCAAAGATTAGGAGTATTATATCAGGGGATGTAGAGATGTCACAAGACCTACTTGATGACATTGCATTCATCAATGAGTTGACGGCAGTGTCTAATGATTGGATCCACCAAATACTGTCGATAACAAAAATTAGCCATTCAACAATGGATAGCAAGTCTATACGCGATGAAATACAATTTTGGAACACTGTTGAAATAGCCCTTACATCAATAGGTAAACAAATCAAATCTCCAGAGGTCGCTACAACTTTGGATGTTTTGAGTAAAGCAAGGAAATTTCACATCACATTGAGCTTCGAAAATGATATAGGGTTGAAAGAAATGACAGCCACTGCATCTTCGTATAGGGCCTTTTTTAAAGATATACCACTCGATGAGCTTTTGGTTGATGAAGTTGCAGATTACGATTCATTCAATAATGGCGTGTACGACGTGTTGTCATATGTAAATCAAAAATTGTCCCTGTTGCCGATTCCTGCAGAAATTGATATCATTCAATTGTTATTGAAGGATGTTTGCCGCAAACTTCAGGATCTAATATCCAAACATGAGATAATGTCTCTAGAGTATACCTCCTTCAGGAAGCACCAAGCTATCGTGACAAAATCTATCAACGCCATTAACGATAAGCTAAAGGCGACAACCACCGTACTACGGGAGATTGCCAGGAAACGCCAGGAGAAAATCAAACTGATCTCTATCGACAAATCAGAACTCGATTCAATTAGCTTTAAATTAAAGTTATTAACCGCCTTCCGAACTAACCATGAAAGCTTAATGCATAGTGTTGAGAATGCGCTAAGTGCCGATGAAAGATCAAGGTGTGTCAAGGACCTCATAGAGGCATACAACAAATACATCATCCCGATAGACGTTGCTGACATATCTCATGAAGGCAAGCTGGTATGGAGTATGCATGAAGGTGCTTACAAAAAAGTTTTCAACACCATTTTTACAAGCGTTGTAACCAGAATAAATGGATTTTTCAACAATGCTGAACAGTTTGCAGACTATTTGAGTATATATTACCAATTTTTTCCCAATTTGGACTCGTCTAATGATAACAATGCATCATTTATGACAATAAAAGATAATCAAAAGTTGAAGATTCTCGATTGCGCTATGCTGGAAATTCAGTCATTGAAAGAGGATATAAACACTTGCACCTTAAACGATTACAAAAAGATACTTTACGACAAAGGCTTGATATCGAAATTGAATTTTTACCGAGAGTCACTAAGCAAACTTTTGGGTGTAGATTGGAAGAATTTCTCCGTTGGGTCAAAGATAGACACTCTCACGAACAATTTGATTACCACCTTGGATCCGAAGAAAGCATACGCTGATTGGGTTTCAAACGAAAAGGCAATGCATCCTAGAGACATGGGTGTACTACTAAAGCGCCCCAAACATGGTGATGGATGCTATGCTTTAAAACTAAACCTTGACATGCAGAAGCTCCAGCTGTATGAGAGTGGTGTAGTTTTGAAAAATTTGGGTCTCAGCACATCCAACACGTTGAACCACAGAAAACAAGCAGCATTTTGTCAAATTGCCATTGAAATTGAGAATGTAATTGACATGCTTAACAGGGTGTTTGATGTAACAAATGGTCAACTGAAGACCCAAATTTTTGAATTCATCTCAGGAGATGTATACAAACTCATCCCTTTAGTGAAACAACTTTCTCGACTTGAATGGAATCATCTATGGCAGGCTATTGAGTTAGTCAATCAAAACGATGCACTACTAATGAGAAGTGAAAGTTTGGTGGAGATGCAAGCGTTGAATTGTTTACAGCAAGTGACTCAATTGTTGATGCACATTAATGCTCAAGTTAACAAAATTCAGAATTTTTTCATCTTCGTGGAACAGTGTATCTTTAAACTCAAGACTGCTTATTTCGAAGCAGCGCAATTTCTGGAGGTATTAGACAAGTTGCAACACAAGTTGGATGAAACTTTACTCGACGGACTAACCTCAGATGAAAAATTGAGATGCTTGGTTCGGCACAAAGTTGAAAGCTGTTTATATGGACGCTTGTGTGACCAATTGACATTGCTATGCAATGCCATGGTTTCACATGACTGGAACGAATCCATTAACCGTGAAAATTATGTGACGCAATTCCCATCGTACCTGCACACATTGACCTTTAGCGAGGGGGTGATAGTATTGAACCCCTCATTAAAAGAGGGAAGAAATCATTATTTTCAGGAAGTGCATCTGTTTGTTGCCATTGTATCCAATCGAGGCGATAATTTGAATTGGCGACACTCGTCAAGGACGGCAGATCTCACAAAGCACGTTTCAGCAAGGAACACTTTGAATCTTGTCACCGGAAGGATTGATGCTATCTATAATGATATCGAAAACTACGTAAGTAAATGGAAAACGATTCAAACCTTATTGGATGTGAGTCTTGATGAAGACAAGGAGTGGATATTTGTTGGAGACGAACTCAAGAATTGGTATCAGACTTTACGAGACGTTTGCGAATTGGGGAAGGTCTTCGATGAGTCGAGAGTTGCATTTGGTGGACTTATAAGTGTTGACGCTCACCATATCCTGGCAAAGTTGTTTGTTTTATACGAACCTTTCAAGAAGCGCTTGTTTTCTGAATTTTCGGACAAGTTTTCGCAAATCGTTCAAGCATTAGAGGAAAGCGTTAGAGTTGCACAAAGCGGCTTGAACAAGCGTCTAGATTTTAGCCTGGAGGCTCATCAACTTGTTTTCGATTTAGGAGATATAGCCAAAGTTAAGAAGGAAACTTACGAATGGGAAAAATCAATTGTGTTATTCGATACAATTGAAAGATTTCTTTCGAGATATCGTTTCAAGTTTCCTACCAATTGGTTGTATATTGCACAATTAGAAACTGACTTTGCAAAAGTTCAAGCCCTATTGAAGGACAAGGAATTGCTGGTGAAGAATAACGAAGATCAAGTTCTTTCAATTGTACAACGTGAATCGCTCGAAACAAGTAGACAACTACAAGACTTGACCAACGATTGGACAAAAGCGAGACCAACTGATGGTGACTTGAGACCTGCTGTTGCTCTACAATGTTTGAGCGAATACCAACACAAGTTCAAAACGTTGTGCTCATTCGGAATGTTGCTCAATGAAGTTGCAAGCAACTTGAAAATGGAGCCACCGTTTATTAAAGACGTGCTGGAAATTATGGACGACATTGTGCACCTTAAAGAGGTCTGGAGCTCAGTAAACACTTTGTGGGAAGACTTGCAGCAAATGAAACACACTCCTTGGGCTAGTGTTAGCGTTCATAATGTGAGTTTGAAGCTACGTGCAGCTTTGAATTCCATCAAGGAACTCCCATTCAGCGTTCGTCAATACTCAGCAGTTGATGAATTAAAGCAAGAAATTAAGAAGTACTTAAAATTGCAACCCAAAGTGTTGCAGATAAGTAACTCTTTTTTGAAAGATCGTCATTGGAAGAAGATATTAGAACAATTATGCCCCTCAGTGAAGGCAGCAAACACCACTCTTGGCACAATTTGGCAATTAAATTTGGACTTGAATTTCCAATTAATCCAAGATGTATTAGATCAGGCGCGTGATGAGCAAACAATTGAAGAAAGTATTGGTAAGATTGAGGAAACATGGTCAGGAATTTACTTTGAGCTTTTTAATTACGAAAACAGATGTCGGTTGGTTAAAAATTGGGACGCCTTATATGATCAATGTGAAGCAAACTTGGATGTCATCAATTCGATAAAGAAATCTTTGTACGGTGATACATTTGAGAAAAGTGTAACGGAGTGGGAACTGAAATTAAATACTCTTCATGCAATATTGGATGTCTGGGTTGAGGTGCAGCGAGATTTCATTCATCTAGATGGGGTTCTTGGAAAGGATAGTAACGAAGTAAGGAACTTGTTACCTCTTGAGCATACAAGATTCCAAAATCTCGGTTATGAATTCATGTCCTTATTGAAGCAAATTTACAAGTACAACCAAGTCATTGATATTATTTTGATAGGGGACATACAAGGCCAAATGAATCGCTTTTCAAGCAGTTTGAAAAGAATTCAAAAGTCTCTAACAGAGTATTTAGAGAAACAACGTGATCTTTTTCCTCGATTTTTCTTTTTAGGGGATGAGGATTTGCTCGAGGTGATTGGATTTTCAAAAAATGTTACAAGAATTAACAGGCATTTGAAAAAGATGTTTGGCGGAGTTGCAAGAATCAATTTTGATGATGATAGCCACTCTATTGTAAGCGTGGCGAGTGAAGAAGGCGAGATTTTGCAATTAAGGAAGCGAGTTTCGTTAGTAAAGCATCCCATGCTTCATGAGTGGCTTCTTGAACTAGAACTTCAAGTTCAGCAATCGTTAAAGCACCAGCTCCATACCAATTTTGAACCATGGAGTGTGTTTATAAAGAGTGGGGAGCAGGAGGAATTGATAAAATTGCTAAATAGAACCACCAGCCAAATTTCGAATTTACTAGTGCAAATTGTTTTTACCCAGTGGATTGAGAGTTTGATCCAGTCTGATATGCTTGTTGTGGGCTCGCGGATACGTCAGCTAATCCAATCGTTTGTCAGTTTACTTGAAACATGTCAGGATGAAATACTTCGAAAGAAAACGCAGAATATCATCATCGAACTTCTCCATCAGCGGCAACTCACAGGTACGCTTCAAGATGCGATTACAGAAAGCAGGGCATCCTTATGGGATGTGCAACAAAGATTTTATTATGATGAAAAAACGTCAGAGGTTATAATAAAGCAAGCCTTTTCAACTTTCAATTACGGATTTGAGTATTTGGGAATTCCTGAAAAATTAGCTTACTCACCATTGCTTAACAGCTGTTTCTTAAACATGACACAGGCTTTATCAATGAAATTAGGGGGCTCTCCAGTGGGTCCATCAGGTACTGGGAAAACAGAATCGGTCAAGGCCCTTGGTCAGAATTTGGGAAAGATGGTCGTGGTTTTTTGTTGTGATGAACAATTTGATTATCTATCCATGGGTAGGATTTTCCGTGGATTGTGCAAAGTGGGCGCCTGGGGTTGTTTTGATGAATTTAATCGATTGGACGAAGCCAGCTTGAGTGCCGTGTCGTCCCAAATTGAATCAATACAGTACGGTCTTCAACATCCACTGGTCCTGATTGAGTTGTCCAATCGAGTTGTACACGTAAACCCCGAATCTGCTGTATTTGTCACCATGAATCCGGGTTACGCTGGTAGAAACGAGCTACCTGTGAACTTGAAGAAGTTGTTTCGAACTTTCCAAATGAACAAGCCTGATGTTCAACTTATAATCGAGGTATTGTTGACCTCAATGACTTTTGCATCAGCGCATGAGTTGTCTATTTTGGTCACTCAATTTTTCACTGAGATTGCAAGAAAGGTATCCAGTCAGAAGCACTACAGTTTTGGATTGAGAGCCGTAAAGACGACACTTGGCTTGTGTGGTAAATTGAAGTACAGAGATGGTGACAAAAGTGAGCACGAATCATTGAGAGAGTTTGAAATTGTTAAACGTAGCATCTACGAAACGGTATTACCGAAGTTAACTTTCAACGACGTTCAAGAGTTTACTCTTTTGCAAGATCGTTGCTTTCCTGGTATCACCATTCCACTAGGAACTGCTGGTTTGAAAAGGGAAGTTGAGAGAATTTGCCATGAACAGGGATATCAAACGAGTCTGGGTGCAGTGGAGAAGGCTTTGCAACTTGCAAGTATACAAAGTTCCCATCACGGAATAATGCTAGTTGGAGAATCGGGATCTGGAAAGTCAACTGTTTTAAATTTAACTATGAAGGCATTGACAATTTTTGAAAGTGTTGAGCACACATCTGTCGTAATAAGTCCCAAAGTGTTCTCAAAGGAGCATTTGTATGGCAAATTTGATGCTCTTACCAAGCAGTGGACAGATGGGCTATTCACTAGCGTGTTGCGAAGAATTCAAGAGAACGCAAGGGGAGAACTAGAAAAAAGGACATGGATCGTTTTTGATGGAGATGTTGATCCTATATGGGCAGAGAATCTCAACAGTGTATTGGATGATAACCGGGTACTTACCTTGCCTACTGGGGAGCGTTTAGTTTTGCCCTCGTCTGTATCAATAGTATTTGAAACTACCAACTTGGACAATGCAACACCCGCCACCATTAGTAGATGCGGAATGGTATGGTTTGATAAGTCACTGGTGACCAACGATGATATTTACTCGAGAATTCTTTTCAAATTGACACATCACGATATTCGTCTTGATGATGATGGGGTACAAAACGACATGCACTTGGCTTCCTTGACAAAGGAATTAATAGGGGCCGTGATTTCGATTATGACACCTAATTTAATTGAACGTTTGGACTCTGAAAGTAGGCAGTTGGAGCACATCATGAAGTACACTCTAGAAAGGGCCGTCAATACCTTTCAAGTATTGGTATTTAGCTACGTCAAAAGCTGCTTGCAATGTGCCATCAAAGTTAAGACTGATTTGATAAATTCCAAAGTATATGCTGGCAAAATCAGCATTTTAGCTTTAATCTGGGCATTTGCTGGAGATTGCTCAACTGAGGAGAGATTCCAATTTCAGAAACAAATTGCAACGTTTGGGGACCTAGCCTTCGTAGACTTCCCAGATGGAGACATTTTGGATTATGAAATTGGCTACCCAGAGGCACAATGGGTCCCTATTGCATCAAAGGTGGAAACATTGAATTTACAACCACAAGAAATCACGAATCCGAACATACTTGTCCCTACTGTTGATACACTCAAACACGAGAATCTAATCTATGGCATGATTCAGGAGCACAGAACATTGATATTGTGCGGTCCACCAGGTTCAGGAAAGACAATGACATTATTTAAAGCCCTTTCGAAATCTTCCCAATATGATATTCTCGCCCTCAATTTTTCAAAGGAAAGTACCCCACAATCATTGCTCAACTCCATGGAAAATTTTTGCGTATACAAGCGTGTAAATGGAGGGGTTTCCCTTTGCCCCAAAACAAACGGAAAGTGGGTTGTTGTATTTTGTGACGAAATAAACTTACCCGGACTTGATCGGTTTGGTACTCAAACAGTGATATCTTTGATCAGGCAAATGATAGAACACAATGGGTTTTGGAGACCAAAAGATTTGCAATGGGTGTCCCTTCAAAATATACAATTTGTTGGTGCTTGTAACTCCCCTAAAGATCCGGGTCGATATGAATTGAGTCCAAGTTTCTTGAGACATGTATGTTTGGTACAAGTGAATTCCCCTGGGAAGTCGTCATTACTACAAATATATCAAACTTTAAACAATGCTATTTTCAAGTGCGCTCCGAATCTTAAACCATTTGTGAGCCAAATCACGCGTGCAAGTATTGACATCTATGAAAAATCAAAGTCTAAGCTAGTGCTCTATGTATACTCGCCAAGAGAATTGACCCGGTGGAGCAGAGGCTTATTTGAAGCAATCAAAAGTATTGAATACAGGGATTTGAGTCAATTTTTGCGTTTGTGGTATAATGAGGGATTGAGACTATTTTACGATCGATTGTCAATGGAAGAAGACAAGTTCTGGACTTTGGATTTATTTAGAAAAGTCTGTGATTTGCATTTTCCGAATGTGGATTCCAGTTCGTGTTTCCAAGCTCCAGTGTTTTTCAGTGATTGGTTGAATTCAAAGTACCAATCTGTAAATAGCCACGAACTTAAACGGTTTACCAAAGAAAGATTGAGGGTTTACAGCGAAGAAGAAATTGAAACGGACCTAGTATTGCATGATGAGATGTTGGATCATGTATTGAGAATTGACAGAGTTATGAAACAACCCCAAGGACATGCAATTCTTGTTGGACCTAGCAGTAGTGGTAGAATGACCCTTACTAGGTTCGTTGCCTGGATGAATGGAATAAAAGTGGTTCAATTGAGCGTCAAGACCGGTTACACCATAGATGATTTTGATGACTTTTTAAGACACTTGTTGTTGCGTGTGGTGGATGGTGAGAAAATATGTTTGGTGATTGACGAATCTAGTATAGTCGAGGCATCTTTTGTCGAGAGAATGAATGTTTTATTAGCAAATGCAGAAGTACCCGGTCTATTTGAAGGAGAAAATCGTGCAACTTTGATTAGCAAATGTGCGGAGAAGTCCCAATTGCAAGGATTGTTTCTTGATTCAGAAAGTGAGTTGAGTCGCTGGTTCACAAATCAAATCTCGCAAAATTTACATGTGATTTTTACAATTGGTGAATCACGAGTGGGTAAAGGCAGAGAAGTCTTATCATCTCCAGCCTTGTTCAATAGATGTGTTTTGAGTTGGACGGGCGATTGGTCGAACCTCTGCTTACGCAATATTGCTTCCTCGAAATTGAACAACATAGTTTTGGATTCTTTTACAATCAAACCTTCTGATGATGACCTGGATATTGCAGAGGGAGGTTGCACTGGTCATAAAGACCTTATTATTGACTATTTGATATATGTTCACCGCAATATGTGTCATTTAAATTTCACTCATGAACACAATTATCCAGCTAAATTCTTGACACTTATCGATACTTTTATGACCTTGTGTTCTCAAAAAAGAGCCGAAGCAGATGAAAGACAGCGGCACATTGTTGTTGGATTAGAAAAACTCCAACAGACCGTGTTGCAAGTGGAAAAGATGAAGCTGTTCCTAGCGTCAAAAGAAAAAGAGCTCATGCAGAAGAATCAAGAAGCTAGGCAAATGTTGAATCAAATGCTCGGGGACCAAAATGAGGCCGAACGAAAACAGGAGTTTTCCATAGAAACCCAAAGAGAACTCGAAAAGCAAGAAGAGCTCATCCTTTCTAGAAGAGAGACTGTTATGAAGGAACTTGCTTTGGTTGAGCCCGCGGTTCTTGAAGCGCAACGGGGGGTTCAAAACATCAAGAAACAACATTTGACTGAAATTAGAAGTATGTCGAATCCACCTGCTGCAGTGAAGATGACCATGGAATCCGTTTGCGTGTTACTTGGTTACCATATTTCAAATTGGAGAGATGTTCAATTGGCAGTGAGAGGGGAAGATTTTATACCCAATATTGTAAATTTTGATTGTGAAAATCAATTATCACCTGAGCTTAGGGATTACATGGAGCAAACTTATTTATCAAGACCAGATTTCACTTTTGAAGTTGCCCATAGGGCCAGTAAGGCTTGCGGTCCATTGTTGGAGTGGGTAAGAGCACAACTTGCTTATTCCCTGATATTGAAGGAGGTTGGACCACTACGCGAGGAGGTGAATCTATTGGAGCAAAGAACTGTCAAGACCAAGGCTCATTTGATTGCCATCGATCAAATGATTAAAGAATTAGACGCTAAGATTGAAAACTGCAAAAGTAGCTACAGTGAGTTAATAAGGGAGACAGAGAAAATCAAGATGGAATCAAGCGAGGTCCTGCAGAAGCTTCAACGAAGTATTACGCTAGTTAAAAATCTTGAGAACGAAAGAGTAAGATGGAGGGATTCAAGCAAGTCATTTGATTCAACCAATGAATGTATAGTTGGTACGGCTTTGCTATGTGCTTCTTTCGTCACGTATGCTGGAGCATCAGATGAGAAAGGACGAGATATTCTACGCAGGGTTTGGTGCAAACGTCTTGCAGATTTGAGTATCCCGTATGATTCAGGTGTGCTGATTGCTGGATACTTGGTAAAGAAGAGTGAACTTCGACGTTGGTTGGAAAATGGGTTGCCGGATGATGAATTGAGCAAAACCAACATTGCTTTATTGAGTTGGATCGACCATCCAATATTGATAGATCCGTCTGGGGCGATCGTGGACGTCATTGCTAAATCATATCCAGCCAAAATTCTTACAGTTGCAGCTTTCAACAATGATGCCTTTTATAACACCTTGGAAAACTCGTTACGGTTCGGTGGAGTATTAGTACTTGAAGATGCCGAAGAGCTCAACCCTATTGTGAATGACTTGTTGAGAAGTACCATGCATCGAAATAATGGTAGAATGATGGTTGAACTCGCAGGAAAACTTGTAGATTTTAATCCCAGTTTTAAGTTGATAATGTGTACAAAGGAGTTGGGACTCGAACTAACTGAGTTTGTTCGATCAAGGGCTGGCATTATAAACTTTTCAATCACTAGTGGTAGTTTGGAAAATAGGGTTCTTGATAACGCTTTGCGTGTTTCGCATCCCAAGTTGGAAAAGCAAAGAGCTGAATTGATCCTTGCAAGGAGTGACATAACAACGCAATTACAAAATCTAGAAGATGAATTATTGGTATCTTTAAACACTAAAGCTGAAAACATTTTGGAAGACGACAAATTGCTTGGAACCTTAGAGACCTTGAACAAAAACAGTGTGGATCTTTCAAAGAGGTTAGAGAATGCAAAGGAAGTTATGTCAGAAGTGGATAGCGTGAGAGAACAGTTTGAAGCGGTTGCTAGTCAATGTGTGGCCATAAATCTGTTAGTGACAGTGTTTCAAAGGCTCTTTCAGTTTTACGAGCTTTCAGTATCTGCGTTTTTAGAGCTTTGTGTTCATGTCATGAACCAGAATGACTTGCTAGATCCTGAAATCACCGCTTTGAATGTATATCGCGAGACCTTCAATGTTGTGTCTCCAGCATTACCATACAAAGATAAAATTGTGCTAGCATTGTTGTTGATGGTGCTCAGAAACTCATTTCAGATGGGCGACGGCTACAAGGAAGCTATCGCACAGATAATGCGCCACTTGTTAAAGCACAAATCTTTGGAGGGATCTTCAATGGATTCTATTGTTTCAGGCTCCAAATTGACAAATTCTAGCATTGTTGGTGCCAAGAAAGAGACTGATGGACCGTCGATTTCTGCATTGGTCGAGTTCGCAGCCAATCCAAAAACAACTCCTTTTGATATATTTGTTCACTTTTGCAGTCCCCTTTTTCATGTCACCCCATTTGAATCAAAGTACGATACAGAATACTGGCTCAAGAGTACTCAACCAATTTTGGCAGTGTCTCCTGATGGCTATGATCCTACTTTCAAATTTGTTGAGGTGGCCGAGAAGTACAAGCGGAAGGTTATCGTAGTTTCTATGGGCTCAAAAGAAAGTGCTGATACTGCCAACAAAGCATTAGAGAAGTCGCAAAAAGAACCAGTTTGGATCATCGTTCAAAATGTCCAATTGGCCACGCATTGGCTCGAACATTTGAAACTCACTATATCTAATCTCAGTCAAGTTTCAGGATCAAAGTTACTTTTAACTTGCAGCTCTTACTCGAGGTTGCCCCGGGCTATCATTACCAAAAGTAGGGTACTTTATTTCGAAAAAGTTGTCTCCTTCAGAAAAGCCGTATCAGAGTCATTTGCAGCTATCCCAACCTTTTTGTTATCAAGCCCCGTTGATTTTCATGTCTTCCTATTATTATCATGGTTTCATGGTCTAGTTTCCGAATTGTGTCGTTACATTCCGTTTTCATTCAAGAGCGATTTTCAAGTTGATGATGCTGATTTCACTTGTGGAATCAATGTGATAGAGAATGCAATCTATGCGGCAAAAGGGCGTGTTGAGCGGATTCCATGGCAGGAGATAAGGATAATGCTAGGCGATGTTGTTTATGGTGGTAAGATTTCCAGCAAAGAAGATCACAAATATCTTCAAAATCTTTGCAACCGTACTTTCACAAGTGATTCGCTCAAACTGAACTTCGATTTGATCGAAAATGAGATCTCTTCACAAACTAAAGAGGCTCTACATTTACCGGATTCGAATACGATGGAAGCATATTCCAGCTGGCTTGAAAATTTGCCTGACGAAGTACCTCTTTCTTGGCTTGGCTTGGAACAAAATGTAAAGGAGTCATTGACAACCAAGTCCCATGAAGAAACAATCGAAGAATTCCTACAGTTGATAGATACAGTCTAGAATATTTAAAAATACAGTAGAAATTTCGCCCTGATGTAACTTATTAATTCATTAGAAGGCTAAAAAATCTATAGTACACGCTAAGTAAACAAGAGGATTTTGGAAAAGGTTTAGGTTATTAACCTTCGCTTAATCTTCTTCTTCATCTTCCAAAGTTTGAGCAGCGATACGGTCCAAATCTCTTTGACCGTTTTCGGAAATTCTTCTACCACCTTTTGGAGAAATTTCCAAGACACCAATCTTTTGCAAACTTTGAACAGCCTTTCTGTTGATAGAACCTGAAGCGTCCACGTGCTTGTGTGGTCTAAATCCCCTGTTCTTAGCACCACCGTACAATTTATTTAAAGCACCAACACCGACTTGTTTTCTCAAATAAATGTGTCTGGCGATAGAAGCAGCTCTCTTGTAAAACCAAGTTTCAGCTTCTTGTGGTGGCAATTCGTTACCAGCGGAAGTCTTGACTAAATCAACGTAACCTGGAACTTCTAATTTACCTTGTCTTTGCAAGAACTTAGCGTAAGCGTTGATGAATTCTTGAGCTGGAACGTCTCTTTTTAAATTGTTAGTATATACACCAAATATACAAGGTAATTTACTCAATGATTATCGATTGAAGTCTGAAATGGGATATTATGGATTTGAAAGCAATCTCTCTCCACTAGAGTGCCCAAAAACCAAGAATTACTTTAGGAACAGCATTTTTGATATTGTAGTCACTTTTTGGAAAGTTGAGAACAAATCTGAACTTTCCCTATCCACCACGACAGATTTCACATCAACGAATCTTCAAGCAAAAACCCAACTTTAGGTGCTTGGGACATACCTTACTGATACACCTGGCATGTTTATTGATAATGGTATTTGCTTTGATTATTGGTACAGAAGTAGACTATACAAAAACCTTGTGAATAATTTTACGAGACACTTTTTTTTTTTCATTGGGTGGAAAGTCATGAGGTGGTAGCACTACTGATAGAAGCTTTTGTGTGATTTAGGGCTTTACCCTATCCATACTACCTCACCCAAATAATAAGCTTCTTCTTTGGCGTATGCAATACTGCTCAAAATCACATAGTGATGTCTCTGTGCTCCAGAAGTAATTTTCAGCATGTCTCAGACCCGTAGCATGTGATGTCGTGATCGTCACTGCGTTCGTGGGCATGTTTGAGGATCCAATGAAGTACCCTTCATTAGTTGTGACGTTGTACAGTTGTTGCTCTCCAATAAATAATTCAAAATCTTCCCGCTTTTTATACCTTGGCGAATTGAGTACCAATCGATCCCAAACTTTAATATGATTAATCGAGGAGCGCGTTAGATCTGACATCATTGATTTGTGTATGAACTCTCTGATTGCAGAGTCATCGGTAATTGACCAACATTTTTCAATGTATACCATCTCCAAACCTTCGTACCTTTGACCTCGACTAGAGATTGGATCAATCATCCAGCAAATAAAATCAGTCACGATATTCAAAACATGAAGATGGCTTTCTTCAAGCGCTTCTCCATAATAATAAGAAAAGCTGGTAATTCCACACCTTTTGATTATAGCTCCTAAAACCTCTTTCTGTGTCAAGGACAACTTCGGTCCCAGTACAGCCCTATCCACAAGAATAATCTGTTTCCCCCTTAGCGGTATTCCTTGGTTTGATATCTCCAATGTTGGATTGAGTTTGATTACATTCAATAGTGAGATATCAATTATCAAGATTTCAACTGATTCAAATATGCTTAGTAGCTCATCGCCAATGTAATCCAAGTAAACTTCATAATCTCCTTGACCCAGCTGCAGAGGGCTCTTTCGCCTTTTCACCCTAATTGTCAATTTTCGCAACTGTGGTGAGGAAGCCACCAATTTCAACAATCTCATGGTCTCTGTATAGCACAAGTTATATGGTTGCTCCAAAAAAACTGCAACTTCTTCAAAGATGGGTGCGTGTTGCAGCAAGTGCTTCAAAATCCCTTGAACACCAATCGTAGCAGGAATATCCGAGTAGTTTAAAAACAAATCCAAACGGCGTAAGCTATTAAGTGAGTCCAATAATGCCTCTGACATTTGTAATGTCTGTGCGTGAACTGCCAAATACTCCAATTTGGGGACTTCTATCTTGCTTTGGATCTTTGAGTTGACACATTCCTCTAAAATTCTCAATTCTGTCAAGTTGGGAAACATCATCAATTCGGTGCTATTCAAAACTTCGTTGCCACATTCCAAATACCTAACAAAATTGCACAAGGAAAGCCTGTTCTCGTAGTAGCACTTAAAATTCTGATCACCAATAATATGATGCTTGAAACTTGATCTAGCCAATTCGCTTTTACTGCAGTTTTCAATGTTACCGCTTATAACCTCTTTGATAAATTCCCTGTGGTAAGCCTTTTCGTCACTATATAGTTGACGCGATCTAGGTGTAGAAAGCACCGAATCAATCTGGTTTTGACGAACTAGACTGATGTTGCGAAATAGTACACCTCCTACTTTAATTCTCATAGTTCGACTAGTTGATGATAGCGAAAGCAAATCCCTGTAGCAGCCGTTGCATCGTTCATTATTTGTGATGTACGTATATGGCGGGAATCTCTCGGAGTCTTTACTCAAGCCACATATATTCACTTGCCCTTCTGAAAGCCATTCTACTATTCGGTCGAGAATTTCCAACGGCAAAACTTCAATCAGTGGAGCAAGTATATTCTTTCCGTTTGTTGACTGCATAATGGGATCTCTCCGTGGAATATCTGACAATTGGCTTGACTATCGGTTGGAGATGTCACGGATAGCGATTCTATAGCACCTTTGTTGGATTGCATTTCGGCACAACAGTGTTAAAGGATACAAGATCTCACTGCGACTTTGTATCACACAATGGATCGCAGAGTAAAAATCGCACTACAATCTCCCTACAAAACATCCATATTCAAATTAAACGTTGAATTTCGAGTAAACACATCTATACAAACCCTACTATCCAGCTTAGACCTTGAAACCTCTTGATCTTCTTCTACCTCTAGCTCTTTCGAATTTTCTACCCTTGGACAAAATTCTTGGAGCTTTACCCTTGTGTGGACCGAAACCAAAGTGTCTAACAGCTTCTCTGGCATTTCTTGGTCCTCTTACAATCAAAGTGTTTTGACCTTTTGGAGCTCTCAAAGCCAATTGATCCAAAGTGATGGCCTCACCACCATTTTTCAAAATTCTAGCTTTGGCACCAGCAGTGAATCTCAAAGCAGCAACAGTGGCCTTTGGGAATTCCAACAATCTGTTGTCATCAGTAACAGTACCAACAACAACGATAGTTTTTTGAGAAGCACCTTCGTTTTTCAAGGCACGTGAAATTCTTGAAACTGAAACTGGTGGTCTGTTGATCTTTGACAAGTACAATGATTTCAAGATAACCTTGTTGAATGGAGCATCAGTACGACCTGGGAAAACAGTTAGTATATTGGGGCAAAAAGGTTTCATACCTAGATCTGCTCAGAAGACGCACACAATTTTACCATTGCCAAAATGATGGTAATAAAGCACTCGCAGATTTTCAACTCAATCACATTCGGGGGAACAAATCCATCGAATGGAGAATTTAAAGAAAGCGGTTGCAAGGAGTATACCAATGTATTGTGTCATGTCAAGTGAAGAATTGTACCCTCTTGATAGCGTGTCGACTATCGGGCAAACCCTTTCACCCCAAAACACTGATTAGGAAACCCACAATGCAATCCGCTTGATGAACTCTGTGAATTCTGTAAAGTGTATGACCTTTTTTTGAAAAAATGATGATATTCATAAACGTCTTTCCGTAGCCTTGACCTAAGACTTCAATTTTTTTTACATACGTGCCAAGAAGGAGTACAATTTGACCAATAACTTCAAGTAGACATTGTCTGATTTTGGAGCGGTTCTGTGACCTGATCTGATGTGTTGTTTGGTAGTGTGATCTTTACCCATGGTTGATGTGTGTTTGTTGGTGGTGTAATGGAGGTGATGAGGTTGAAACTCCTTGAAAATTTTGTACTTTTTGAAATAAAGTGCGAGTGCACTAGAAAGCGAGACCAGTATCTTTGTGATACAATTAATAAAATAAAATAAGTTTGTATCACATGATCTGTTGTGACTGCTTCTTGTGGTGATGCTCTCTATGCGAAAACCAACACAGACTAAATAATGACAAAGTCTTATATTCGTAACGAAGAAGACCTGTTTTTTGAAGACATATTTGCGGGATGGGACTAGGCGTCACAGTGCTCCAAAATTTTACAATTTTTTGGGAATTGAGCTCAACTACAAAATTGTAAGCTGACCAAGCGGCACGTGGTACGGGTATTAACTCCCGAGTTAGCTTTTGTGTCGAACTGACGCATGTGGGAGTGTTGTACAACAACCTTTTAGAGTGAAACTATCTCCCCACTCCCAACACGTACAACGCAACCAACGCAACCAACACAACCAACGCAACCAACGCAACCAACGCAACAGCAATGGCTCAGTTGACCCCCATACGTGGTTTCACAAATACCCCGGTTTCCAAATCAATATGTATATTGTCTACAATTTTGCCACTTGTGTTGTCAATCTTATCAATCAAGTATTATTTGAACTTGGTTATTGACCCTTACATTATTGAGTACTATCAGTTCTGGAGATTATTTACGTACCAGATATCTGTCGTGAATGAGTCTGATTATCTACTAGTCATCCTTTTATGGTTTCAATTCAAGATCCTAGAGAGATTCTATGGTTCTAGAAAGTATTTATCCGTTGTCACATCATTTGCCGTTGCCAATTCAATTGCATGCCTTTTAGTGATGAGCCTAGGCCAGCTTCTAGTGTACTATTTTATGTTTGCTGTGAAGGTGATCCTTCTTGGCCACAATGCGGACAGCGTGCAATATGAAACAACTATTCTAAACACGGTCATTCCTGGCCCTCTCGGAATCTTATCATCGTTATACGTCACTTACGGGGCCAATATTCCAGTGTCCTATTATTTTAAAATTTTGTTAAAGAAGCCAAGCGCCAGTCGGGATGATGCCAAATCATCGGGTGGTTTCTCACAACAATTAAATTTAACCAATAGATTTCCTGTGCATGTACTATATACCTTGCTTTTTTTCAACAACGGATTCGAATCCATAGTACCATGTCTGGTGGGTTTATTTATTGGAAAGTTGTACACTTGTGAACTCTTACCGATGGGCACGTCGTGGTTGTTGCCAAGGGGTTTATTCCAAACCTTTATCAATCCTCGCAAGAAGGCTGAGCACATATTGCAAAATCTACAGCGGAGGTTCACTCATAGTTATCATCCGGTATCCACTTCAACTACAGATGAAGAGTTCCATGATCGTAATGCAAGTGAGGAACCCGAGGATAACGATGAACTCTTGGATGAGGCTAGACAAGAAGAAAGTAGGATTCGAGCTGAGACCCCAGTCAGGCCGTTGGGTAGTCAATTTCTTGATACGTTCAGATCGTAACCTTATAGATTAAGAGTATACGTACCATATACACACCTACTTTTTTGCCTGTTCTTTCTTCCTTCTTTCCACATCCCAGTTATACAATCTGGCCGTGTTAACCTCCATGGTGGTGATGTTCTCTCTAAGAAATTCAAGATCTTCCTCCACGATTCGCTTTTGTTCTTGGTTCTTGCTTAGTCTTTCGTTCAAAAGCTGAACTGCCTCATCCAACGGATACTCAAGCATAACCTCTGCACCCAACCACAAGTAAACAGACTCCAATTCTTTGGCATCAACGGTGGCTTTATTGTACAATGTGTCATTAAGTTCGTAATTGAATGTCAATTCTTCCAGCTCATCTTCATTCGTGGTTGCTTTAGATGTTTTCATGTAATTTATGATTTCCAAATTTTTCTCAATATCGGGAATCTTTTGGTTTACATCGGCTAATTGTTGCTGTTTTGAAAGCTCCATGTATTTGTATTGTTGTAAACGTTGCTGAAACTGGGACATCACCGGTTGAAACTCATTATCAGGATCTTTGATAATGACATCTACCAGTTCGATGAAGGGTGCCTCGGGAATACCTCTTGGATTGGTATTCTTAGGTCTTGAATAAGCAGTTAGTACCTCCTGTTATTTGCGTAGTGGTATCCGGATACGTACTTTAGAATTTCCGCCATTGTGTATGCGTCGTTGTATGATGGTTGGTCTATTTTTGCTCACACTTTAGAGATCCAAAAGAAAGTTTGCACCAAATATCGCGCAAAATTTTGAGACCAAAGAGAAAATGAGAGAGAAAATACACAGCTTCACACGCACCCTGTGAAATCTCAAAAGTGCTTCATTCAGAGTTCATGCCCAATTCTATGGTGCTACAACATTCAGCTTTAAATCAAACAATAGATTTCGTAAAAGAGCTACACACTAAACAACACACCACCTAAGCTTTCAAACCGCCGTAGCAAGTTTCATTTTGCTTTTGTCTGACGTCAATAGCATTCAACACGGATTCAGCAGCTTTGACACCCAGAAGAGCCATGGCACCGAAAGTAGGTCCCATTCTGTTGGAGCCATCGACTTCGGCTAACTCCATACCTGCAATCACCAAACCTGGAACAATTTCTCTAGTTCCCTTGACAATGGCATCTTCCGCCTTGTTCATGTCAAGACCTCTCATGCCACCCAATTCGAAACCAGATGCAGAGTTGGTAGCTTGTGATGGCTGCTTTTCACTATTTGGTTTGAATCCAGCAGTAATATCTTTTGGTGCTTTTCCTAATTCCTCCAATCTCTTGGCGGAGAAGGCACCGAATGGACCATCGTGACCAGTTGTGGACAATACCACGTTACAGTTGATGGTGTTTGGATCCATACATGATTGAGTGTCATGGTTCAAAGCAACCAATGTCCAGTTGGTGACCACACCGGCAATTCTCAACTCACCATTGGACTCATCACGCCTGGTGATCAAATCCTCAACAGCGGTAGCGTTAAACAATTTGACATTTGGAAATTGCAAAACTTTTGAAAGCAAAGTTGACATGAACAAAGCAGCGTGCTTAACAACAACGAAATCACCTTCATCCTCGTAAGCGACACCCAAGTTGTCCAAAAATTGATCAGCCGGCTTTCTTAACACCATAGCAGAAAACAACTGACCGCCCAACCAACAGCCACCACCAGGTGAAACAGATGCCTCAATGATAGCAATCTTCAAATCTGGTCTGTTTTTGGCCAATACATATGCAGCAGACAAACCAGCAGAACCAGCACCAACAATCACAACGTCCGATTCAGTGTATTTGTCCAAGTCAGCAAAGTATCTCTTAGTCATCGCCCTAGAGACAGTCGATTCTCTAATAGGAGCAAACTGAAACTTCTCCCAATCGGCAAATTTGACTTCTCCATTTGCTGCATTGGATTTCAAATTAATTTGGTGTTTTGCAGTTGGTGCCAAATGGAGAGTTTCAGTAGGGGCAGTTTGTAACATAGTAGGTGGAGTCATGACTGAAGTATTTGTAATGAAGTTGAGCTCTTGGAGAAAAATTTTGCAGATATCAAGTGGAAAGGGCCCCCCTCTATTTATATGTCATTTTTGGCCCGGAGCTTGGTTGAAACACCGTAAGTGCATAACCCCCTATTTGGAGTTTTCATGGATGTTTGGTTGTTGTTGATTGTGTGGTGAGAATGGAATTTGTTAGCGCATATTCCTGGAATTGTTCTTTGTGTCTCAGATGAAAACTAATTCACAGTTAGAGCTTCTGAATACAAGAGGGCTACGTAAATGCATATTCTCTAACTAACTCAATTAAAAGTGGAAAACCTTCGCCCATGCTTCACCCGATTTATTCTCTATCGACTCCTTTCACTAAATCCTCTGAAATAACGTTCCCGGAAGTTTCTGATATTTAATTCTTTCAATCCATTCCGAGTCTCACCTGCATACAGTTCGTCCATTTTGACATAAACGAGGAGTCTTCGCGACCATTTGTGGAATTCTTGTTCGAGACTGTATTGTAAACTGAGACGTTCGTGTTGCGGTATAATTGTCTCTGAAAAATCATCATTGGCTGTGGGCATCCAGAATGCCAATCTTCCTCCTACGGGCAATCTCTCCCCCGCAAACAGCAAAAGATCGTTCAACATATCTGCAAGCTCGTAGGGCTTTTTTGGCGGTACAAAATCTCGCCTAAGATGGGCGACTTCACCATCAACGATGTTTTTCTCTCTGCCGGCTGCCTTCTCCTCATTTTTAGCACCGAGAACACGGAGTCCTTCTCTCACTCCATATGGCGGATCACATATTATTGTATCTATGCCAAAACCTTTTCTTAATGCGTTGTGAGTGAAGTCCATAGTCAAGACGTCAATAAAGTTAGTAGGGGTGCCGTAATCCTTGAAATTTGACTTAACGTTTTGTTCTGACCCATTACCTGAAAGCATTCGCACATCGATATCTGATCCAATGGCTAGTCCTCCAAAGTGTGCGGCAGTTACTAAAAATGAGCCGGTTCCGGCAAATGGATCATAAATTATGTGACCACTCTTTACATGGGCTAAGTTACAAGTAACCAACGAGAGTTCTGCATCAAACGACGTAGTCCCTATATATCCCCTCTTTTTCAAATCATAGGTTTCAACAACATTCTTTTCAGTCCTTTGGGACAAGGAAACAAGGCGTCCGAACCAGATGTATTTTGGCTTCAGTGCCTTTTCCATCCCGAACACTTCATACTCCTCAATTACTGTGAAACACTCCTTAGGACTTTTTAAATCGACAGCTCCTTGAAAACCTAAGTATTCGAATGATTCTATAATGGCTTTTTTGGCCTTTGAGTTTTGACGACCTTTGTAACCTTCAAAGTCAAACTTAAATGTGACATTTTTGTACACCTCAAATTTATTACTGCTGTTGCCTTTGACACTTTCATGGAGTTGCTCGTAGCTTTCATCTTCACCCCAAAGCTCGTATATAGCTTTTGACAAAACCGCTCTCAGTATAAGAGCTTGTGCATCGTTGTCATCCCTCAATTGGACCTTGAGGAAAGGTCTGGTGGGATCATGTTGGGACAAATCCACATCTATACCGTTCAATTTAGCTAGCGCATCAAGTTCTGCTAGTCTGAAATCTGGGTATACTTGAGCAAGTAGAATCAAATACTCTTTCATTGTATTCTGCTATATTTGCAACACTTTGGTAAAAGAATTTTTTCATGAAAAAAATTAAGTCTGTGTTTGAGATGGGCATCAAGTGGGAAATGTCCGACAACGTATTGAGACTTCAATCAACATAAATAGGTCAAACATTTTTAATTATTACTGGTATCCAAAACGATGATCCATCAGGTATTATTAAGTTCAATTGCTTCATGTAGAAGGTCATTGTGGTTGGTACCTGGATGCTTTCCTCAGTACGCTACCAAACTCTTGGAACTGGAGTATGTACATTATTTTTTTTTTTTTTTTGCTCTTTCGGTTCTCTTCGTGATAGAATTTTCCATTGAACACACAACTTTCCTTGTGCCATTAAATAATTCACCACCAACAATACATCAGTATATTATTGTGCAATTGGACTATCTGAGTATTTTCAAGTGAAACACATTAAGAGCCATTGTTTAATCAACTTATTTAGAGGTCGGATTGAACATATACAAAAGTCTATATTGTATAACAAATACATAGTGTGTTTATGCCTCAATAAATTAGCATATTCATAGCTCAAATTGATACATACATATATCCTCCATTTCCAAATATATTGTGCATTGCATTGACTTGTAACTGAGTTCCATCTTGCACCCATAGCTTCGCTACTCAACACTGAAAAATGTCAAACTTAGATGATGATGAAGCCCTTTTTGAGGACTTGTACGATGACGATAACACCAGTACCAAAAAGGATACTCATGACGAAGTTATACCTCAGGAGAAAGCTGGTGAGAAACAGGGCACTGATACAGGACCTGATGCTGCTTCCGGGGACATGAAATCTTCAGAAACACAACCCCTGACAACAGAGACTGAAAACAAGACTGAAGATCATACTCAATCAAATGCGACGACGCAATCAACAGAAGCAATAGCACCACCACCGCCACCACCATCGTCTATTCCTTCAACTCTAAATGAAGCAGAACAAATTGCAGCAAACACTCAGCCTGGTGAACAAAATCAACAAGCGCAACAAGCGGAACAGGGACAGCCAGCCATACCAGCATTTCCATTCGATCCTGCTCAATTTGCTCAATTTGCTAACATGGCACAAATGCAGGGCCAGATGCCTGGCCAAATGCCTGGTCAAGTGCCTGGTCAAGTACCTGGTCAAATGCCTTCAGGAGTACCACCTCCTCCTAATTCAGGAGCCGCCCCTCTTCCTAGACCTACCGAAATTGGAAAAGAGAGTGGTAAGATGTTCATTGGTGGACTCAACTGGGATACTACAGAGGAAGGGTTGGTGAACTATTTTTCAAAGTTTGGAGAGATTACCGATTACACTATTATGAAAGATAATGCTACTGGAAGATCAAGAGGGTTTGGATTTTTGACATTTAAGGACCCAAGTGCCGTCGATGTAGTGATTAAGCAGGATCATATTCTTGATGGTAAATTGATAGACCCCAAACGTGCCATTTCAAGGGAAGATCAGGATAGAGTCGGAAAGATTTTTATTGGTGGTATCGACCCAATGGTCTCGGAGGGCGAATTCAACGAGTTTTTTTCAAAATTTGGCACCATTATTGATTGTCAGTTGATGATTGACAAAGACACTGGAAGATCAAGAGGATTCGGTTTTATCACATTTGATTCACCAGATGCCGTTGACAGAGTATGTGTCAATAAATACTTGACTTTGAAGGGGAAAGCAATGGAAGTGAAACGTGCTGCACCCAGAGGTCAACACAATCAGCAAGTAATGATGCAACAACAGCAGCAGGCTCAACAACAAGCTCAACAACAAGGTCAATTTTACAATCCATATGGACAGGGTCAATACGGGCAGATGTATCCGCAAATGAATCCCGCCATGAATCCAGCTATGAACCAGTGGTATCAGTGGTACATGTTCCAGCAAGCTCAAGCGCAACAACAACAACAACAGGGTGGCTCTTCAGATTCTCAACCTGCTCAACCTCTCAATCCACAACAACAGGCGGATGACCCTGACGGAGAAGAGTCGGGTGCTGGTGCTGGTAATAATTCCGCTTCAGGTTCTCCACCACTTGGAGATGATGGTGTAAATGCAGGCAGGCCAAATATTCCTCGTGGTCCAAAGAGACCCAATGGTCCATCCAATTTCAGAGGTAGAGGTGGATACAGAAGAGGTAGGGGTGGGTTCCACCCATACCAGCGAGGAGGAAGAAGATATTAAATAATTGGATGTGTAGGGACATATTAACTGCTAATCTTTTATTCATTCTACTTTCTTCTACCAGGACGAGCATTTTTTGCTCTTCTCTGTTCTTTCAACGCTCTAGCTTTTCTGATTTGCTCCGTTGACTTCAACTCTTGTTGCTGTCCTGGTTTGTTATATCCTTTTACTCTCATTCCAGACTCAAGCGCCTTCTCAACCTTTTTCTTTTGCTTGTGATAATCATCTCTGAATTTATCTGGTAATTTGGGTGTGCTCTGCTTTTTGTGCTTGTATCTGTGGCTGTTTTCTTCCACCTTATCAACCGATGTGGTGTGTTTGAGGTTTCGTTGTTTCTTCCAATCGTCAAATTTACCCGATCTAAAAGAAGCAGGGATCCTTGTTCCATTTTCACTGATTATATACTTTTTGTCAGTCGACTGTGAGTTGGTATACTTTCCTTTCTTCTTGTCCCATTTCATCACTTGCTTATTGACTTGAAGTTTATCATCATTGCCCAAATCAAATGCAGCAGCTTGAGCATCGTTGGCAAATGAAGACGCAATGGAAAGCTGCTGATCTTGTATAATTGATGCCGGAGCGTAATGGCTGATGAAATGTTGAGGGTCACGAGACGATTTCTTTTTCGACAACTGTTCACCATCTTCAAACGTATTTTGTAATTCCTCATCACCCACTTCTTGAACATACCCACTATTCTCGTCTTCTGTTTTGAGAAGCTCTTCCTCAATACCATGTCTTAAACCAGCTAGTCTCTCCTTTTGCAACAACTCACGACGTTCTTGAGCTTTGCGTTGAATAGGAGCAATTTGTCGTCTTCTTTTGTGCATAAACTCAGCAAGACTGTCATTTTCTTTTACTCCCTTTTTTTTGATCTCAAAGACTGTTTCTTTGACATTTCTATTTTGCAACTTTGCCAAAAAGTCCTCCTTTTTTTTCTCTAAATTTTCACCAAAAAGTAAGTGCTGGTCATCCCACGAATTTGTCTCCAAAATCTCTTTGCTTCTTTTCAATGACTCCTGCGATGCTGCTTGTCTAGTTCTATGGTACAACTTTTCACCTTTGGTTGCCACATCCTTTAAAACTTTTATTTCGTAATTGTTTTTGAGCAAGTTCTCATACAATTCTTGGAATGTTTCCAAATCAACTCGTGGTATTGATCCAACAACAAGTCTTTCCGTATAGTTAACACGTGGTGGAATATAAGAGTCGCCTTGTGTTTTTTGCAACATTTCACACTTCGCCTCGTGCATCGATGTTAATAATACCTTTTTTCCCAAAAAAAGTTCCAAGTCTAATAAATAAGGCAACTCCTTCTCGTTAACAATCGAATAAGCCCAACCCTTGTTTCCTGCTCTTGCTGTTCTACCCACTCTATGAATGAAGATCTTTGATGAACCAGGTAATGTAAAGTTGACAACATTTGCCAAAACAGGAATATCAATACCTCTCGCAGCCACATCGGTAACCACTAGAATCTTTGTGAGACCAATTTTGAACTGGTATAATTGATTTTTTCTTGCATGTTGATCTAAAGTACCGTAGATGTATGATACCAAATATCCAGCATCTCTCAAAAGCTTGGTAATATATTCGACGTGATGCTTCGTTGGTACGAACACAATGGTAGACTTTTCAGAAGGTAGTTGGTTTGCTGAAGGCATTCTTTCCTTTTTAAATTTATATTTCTTCTTCTTTCCAGCATCAACATCAGCATCGTCATCGTCATCATTATACTCTGCCTCGCGTTTGTCCATTGCTACAAGCTTTTTGATCTCCTCTGGTGCCCCCAATGGCATCTTTATCACCTCTTGTAAAATGTACAAAAGGTTTGCCTCTCTTTCATTTATTTTAGTGGTAAAATAAGCCATCTGTAAATTCTCTGAAATCTTTGATTCCGCATCCAAACGAACCAAGACCGGATTGGTTAAGCCAGCTTTTGCAAAATCCACCAACGTTCTGGGTAACGTGGCGGAGAAAAGCAATGATTGCCTATTGGAGGGTAACGCTAACAAGAGCTCGTTCAATTGCTCCGCAAAACCCATCTCAAATAATCTGTCCGCTTCGTCGAATACTATGTATTCAACAGTCGACAAGTCGTACTGCATCTCAACCTTCAAGTGCAAAAACCTACCAGGAGTACAAACTATGATGTCTGGTTTTGTAACCATTTTACCAAAATCTTCCTCCAATGAATCCCCACCTATCAAAACTATCGATTGCAAGTCAGTTCCGCGACTAAACTCCTTCACCTGTTTATACGTTTGCAATGCCAATTCTCTCGAAGGTGACAAAATGACAGCTCTCACACCCGTCGGTCTCCTCAGTTTCAATTTTTCGATAAGAGGCAAAACAAATGCGGCTGTTTTCCCCGATCCTGTTCTTGCCATTCCAACAACGTCTCTGTTATCTATAATTAAAGGGATGGATTTTCGTTGAATGGGTGTTGGTTGCTTATAACCCTTTTTTGAAATATTGGAAAGTAAAAATTTTGAAAATCCAAACGATGCAAATGAGCCAGCTTTTGCTTTCTTTGCCGTGGGGTTATTGGAAGTGAAAAAAGACGCCAAGATTTTGTCATCCTCCTCCACTGAATTCTCATCATCAGATCCCTTAGATACAGCTCCTGCCTTTTGGTTATTCTTTTTAACCTTTTTCTTTGGTGGAGATTCCTCATCCAGCGAGAGAATCTCATCCTGATACCCTCCAGTTTCTGAGTCGTCGCTACTCAATTCTTCATCCGATAATGCTGCAAGTGAACTCGCAATGTTAATATCTTCTTCGTCCGACATCGTAGGTGGTCTTAAAAGAGGTATAATTTTAGTTGTATCTCATCTCCATCGCATAAATGCAAAAAGAAAAAAAAAGGTTGATATCAATGCCCGTTTTTTTATGACAGTGTCGCAAATAGTGCGACACTAAAAGCGTACAAGAGTAGCTTACATTTCTGAGAGAAGCATAAAAACTAGATAAGATTTGATGTTCGTTCTCGATTCAAAAGTTGCTTTTGATGAGCAGGTTGGGAAGCCGATAAATGAAGCGGTTTGCATCCGCAATGGAAAAAAGTTCATGCTTTACGGGATTAAGCTCTTTACTTGTTATGAGTGTTTGCGAAGGTCGTACCCTTTGCCTGTCTGACGGGATCCGAGAGTGAGTGTCTACGCATAGCCTCTTTGTACACTAGAAAATGGCAAGCCTTTCAAGGATTATACTATGCATTTTCTCGAGTAGTAGTTTGATGGGTCTTAGATTGGTATAAAGAAACCCGGCATTCTATCTAGGATATTTTCACTCTTTGAGAATTTTATAGCGCTTAGTTGTGGTGTTGGCTGGCCACAAATGCCATAAGCGTGTTGGAAATATTAGAGGCAAAGAGTCGAATTTGAAACTTTTTCGAGTGTATTCATTTGTATCATGAAAGGGGCTCTCTCAGGGCCTCACATGAGCTTTTCATTGAATTTCATTATCGGAATCGGGAACTTCCTTCAAGCCGTTGTTTTCAGCGTTATCAGTTTGAGTAAAGTAGGTGTAACTTTGATGAACAGCAGTGGAGGACGCTAATGGTTGGTGCTGGTAGCTTTCGAAAAGCCTCCAGGGGAAGTAATTTGAAACCTCAAAATACTCGATGCTTCTGACTGACGCTCATATTATGTAAACATTCGGAGATACCCGTCTTGACTACAACATTTCTCGAAGTAAATGAGAGCTGGATTCAAACACTCGTGACTCCAATCGTTTCTTGGCGACGATGCAGGACGCATTTCCAAATCAAACTGAAATATTCTACAAGAGGGTACCCACTTACTTTGCGTATTGCTGCACATTCTCCCTCGCGGAAAAAGCAGTACCGAATTGAATTGTGCGCTACGGAGTGTGTTGCTCCATAATGACTGGATTTGTGCAATGTCCTAACCTCGTAATGGACTTTTTCGGGAACAGACGCTTTGTTTCTTCTTGGAATTTACATTCTCCCCGAAAAAATGCTAAATAACACAAAAGGTGAGGTCTTTGAGGCAATGTGTTTTGCTCATTTTCGTACTTCACTCAAAAATTATGGTTTTACTTGATATATTTTGGGGAGGGGCACCGCTAGTGGAGATCGATTCACTCCTTGCCAAGTATTTGCATTGCTAGCATTTCACTATTGTTTATATTATTCACAGGAACTCTGGTTCAGAAATAAATAGTGAATAGTTTCAGCGTCCAAACCTTTTTTTGGTATTGTTACACCATCTATATGCAAGATCCCGCCATCTCTTCACCGTAACTGCAAGATCGTTCCTGTGCCGTTTTCCTTTTTTGACTTTCTTTTTTTTCTTTTTTTTTATTATCTTTTCCTCACCACAAACAATAAAGAATTTCACTTCGTATTTGTACTTTGTGTCTTCGTTTTGTAATTTTTTTTTAGAAACTTCAAAATGTCGTCGTCACACAACAAAGCTATTGCAAACGACTTCATTGTGAGCATACATCTGATAGTTCAGTTTCTTTAGTCGAGCCGTCTCTCCTCGCCTCATAAAAGACTAAAGCTACCTAAGCGAAGTATGATTCGCTTTTCATTGATATTTGGCTTTTGACAACTGTCATTAACCTTTTCGTGTGGTGACACAAGATGACGTGTGGAGAGATTTTTTTTTTTTATTTTTACACACACTGCGTTGCAATATCAAAATCTGACTAGTTTTGAAAAAGAGCAGTGAAATCTGATGCAAACTCGTTACGAGAGGAGTCGAGCATAAAATAAGGCACAGTTTTCAACATTTTACTTATTGCAGAGGAAGCACAGCAGGTAATATGCAGACATATATTACACTGGTCCAAAGTCATGTCGCATCAAAGTGTGCAAAAAGAAACATGATTTCATTCTCTCGAAGCTTCTACGACGTCTGCTTCTGGTGTAAAAAGAGTAAAAGAGGTCAAGATTGTGACATTCTGTCGTACTTCGTATATGCATCAGCGACTACCTTGGAAAGGCTAAATGTCGTCAACTCAGCCAGTGAGAATTCCGATCTTAGTTGAAAATGCTTCCGTGGAGGAGCCGAACAAGATCCCTATCGAGAGACTTAGCAAAGCCACAAAGTTGGGCCCACCCAATAACAATAATTGTGTCCAAAGTCGTGGTTGGAAAACAAAAGTTTCGACAGACGATGTGGATTTTGTGAATTCTCACATGGAAGTGACTCTCAAAGCACCATCAAGTACGTCAACAAATAAAATACCATGACAAATGCTGGAGCGAATGGGTATTAGGGAGCTTTGCGAGATTACTCTATCAAACCCTTTTCTATTGGAAATTCTTAACCGCTTGTGTTACTACACCGTTCCTGGAAGCAGCTGTTGCTTTACCAATATACAATAAAAACAAGGATCTTAGATTTCTCGAAAAGGATTACGCATTTTTTGTGGAGTCCTTGGCCCCAAAGAAAATTCCCTGTATGCAAAAGAAGTGATGTAACAAATTTTCAATTTGTGTAATCCAAATCCCATACTGTAATTGTTCGAACTACAACCCACATTCAGGAACAGAAGAGAGATTGTGTGATCGTTTCAATTGGCGCTCTTTTTTTTTTTTCTTTGATTTACGATGAGGAATTCCAAAAGTATTCATGTAACAGGAGTAATCTTTGTTTTTACTACTTTTGGAATTATAAACTTCAAAAACCTGCCGCGAAAGGAATGCATAAAATTCATGACTTTTGCTGACAGTAAACAAGGCTTAAAAGGGGGGTGGCTTGATTAGGCTTGATTGGGTCAGAGATTTAAAAATAGCATTGAGGACTAAGATCCTCCACTCTGTACTTTAGACAAATACCTTGATGCTGCAATGATCAACATTCCAAGAAGGTTAAGCCCCGCATTGCTTTCTTCTGTTGTTACCTTTTTTGTACGCTTTTTGCTTTTGGGTTACAACGACACTTTTTGAGGTTGCATTACCGCATTAGCGTCAACGTCATCGCTACATCCATTCTATATTGCATAGCAATCATTATCTTCTATTCAAAGAGAGTTACAAAGCTTTCTTGTCTTTTACATTTCTTTTTCATTTGTCGAAAAACTATATAGTTAATCTTTTGTTGGTTTTTCGCCTTTGAGGTAGTACAATGGCTACGGACTTTAGCGGACTTAACTACTTTAATTCTCAGTCTATCTAAGTTCGATTGTAGATGCACAATGGATTATCGCATTAATTCGGTTAAACTTGTTAGTGTGACATACACTGAGAGCAAAAAATAAAAGGAACAATGATGGTTAATTTAGTTGGAAATGTTTTGGTAACACTTACGATACCGCCACTTTTCCATCCGTATACAGAGGCTTGCGCTTGATTGTTGTGAGGGACTCATCTCCCACTTGGTGAAACACTGCATTTTCTTCGGTTAAATTGTTATACATGGTTGTTTCATGTTTTTGTGTTCTGGAGCCGACACTCCAAATAAGCATCGCCTCCCCCACTTGCTTTTTACTTTGTTGTTGATTGTAATAACGTGAATGTATTGCTGCCGAGAAACGATGGCGAACTCAACATGGATGGCCTCAGGGGACAAGCCTATCCACTTGTTGTCTTATTGTCATTATAAATTACACGAAGTCAGATTTTTTTTTTGACTCCTTTGTTCCTTTTTGGTCCTTTTTTGCAGAGGATTAGAGGAGTCATATTTGCCACTTAAATCCTCACCCCTCTTGTAAAAGATGCCGTATATGCAACAGCAACAAAGTGAAGATGAGTGTGTGAGAGTGTGCCTGTTTCGCGGGAGGCTTGGGTTTTAATCGTAATAAACTCAAAGAAAATAAAATGGCTCGGTAAAACTCTTTTTTTTTTTGTTTCGGCAAAATAGCAGCCTAATGAAGCCAAGTATAAGCGAAGTTGCATATGCATTAAGTTAGATTTAGAGTTTTCTCTTTAAATTGTGACAAAGCGCCTCACCTTGCATGGATATTGCATTTTTAATCTTCTGCGATGGCTAGAATTCTTGGTACGGGAAGTATATTACAAAATTTATATGTGCCGCAAAGAAACGACAGTGAAACTTTTACTGTTGCTCTGCCTTTGAAGTTATCACCACAGATTCAAGTAACGTTTTCTCTCACTTGGTGTTGTTCAAAACTAACGCAAAAAAGGAAATAGTGGATCGAAAACTTGCTCATTTGTTTGGTTATATCTTTCTTCCTCGATATCTTTGTGAATAGTCCTGCAAACTATATGCAGGTGTGGTTAAGAGATTTTCTTTTTCTTCTTCCAATAATCTCTCTTATTTTCTTTTCCTCATGTTTGTACCTTATGCATAGTGTGTTAATACGTTTCAGAATTAGTTCGCAATGGTTTTCTCGCTCATCCTTTTGCAAAAGAAGGTTTTGGATTGCGGTAATGGGATAACATAAGAAGTATAAACCGTTAAAGTTGACTAGAAAATACATCAATGATAACAAGAAAGCTTGTTTTGAAAGCTTGGCGAAACGTAAGGGTCGATATTTGGTTCTAAGATTATACTTACTGAGATTTTGCACTCGACACGTCCTATTCATACAAAAACAAACTTTACACGTTTTGATTCAACTCAAGAATCGAGTAGGAGATGTTGCATGCATGTCTAGATGTGTGATTACAAAAGGTGCACAAAATCGATAGAGTTATATAAGCTTCATTTTACCCTGTAACAAACCAAGATATGGCAATGTGAATGCAAGGTTGAAAACAACGCAAGCAAAGAAGAGAGAGGTTTCCATGTCAAAAACCAATTGGACGGAAGTCTTTTCTTCTAGAATATCTATCTGGTTAGCGTTGGAAAATGAGACAACGTTTTTGAAATACCCGATCCGAAGCTTTATTCATTCATTCTTCCATCCATTTTCCATCCATTGTACTCGTCTTCATTTTTGTGCGTGTGTGTTGTATACATAAAACAAACTATTGTTAGTAACTCTCTGTGGCATATGAAACAACAGCGTTTTTTACGTTGACAACTTACCGAGAGTGAACCTTTTTTCATGGTTATGAGAAGCGGTGTGGATCGAAAGCGTCATCAGGTTCTATCGCTTAAATGTTAACGAAGCGAGAAGGACTACTTAGCTACTGAATAATGGGTTAAAAGAAAAAGAGCTCATACTAGGAAAGACGAATGGGTGGAAAATAGCTTTTCCACTCTCTCCACAGATATGGCGCATGTGAAATGTGCTTGATGCTAACACTTCACATTGTTGCTGAATTGGGGCGTTTGCTGTTGGCCTTCAAAGTACATCATAGCCACGTAGGCAATTTAAACCGAGACACCTGCGGATGTATGTATCATGTACATGTTCAAACGTTTTACCTTTTGCATATAGTTTTATTCTCTTTGGATTTCGTTTTCTTTTGCTTGTCAGTACAAGTTGATTTTCAGGGAAAGAATGACATGTGTAGCCACGGTCTATGTAAATTGGGTCGGCATTAAGGTTGCTTAAGTCTCCATCCCCCCCTTCTTTCCCCGCTCCCCACTGTTCAATGCTTAATGCTATAGTGGCCACAAATATCTCTCGGATCAAGAGAAAAAAAAAACGCTTGCTCGTAATGTTCTGGCCCTTAGGATCAATTTGTCACCATAAAAAGAGGGATATTAATAGAAACAATGAAACAACACCGATATGATTCACTTGTGAAAGAAAGCCACAAGAGCATTAATTACATCTTAGTTTTGATCGACCGTTGGGTCAGATGTTTTTGGCTGTTGCTGCCCATCGCGCTCGTTGTTTACTAATCTCGTATCGATCGCAAGTCCCACAAATTCTTTCTTTTTTTCTTTTACACTAATTTGCAATCCATGACGCTATGGAAATAAAAAAAAAAAAAACAAAAAGTAGGGAAGTTTGGTTTGTATTACATTCTAACTTGTTTCTATAGATTGCTATTCTCTTCTGAAACCAAACAATAATGCAGTAATTGCATTTGCGTTGCATTTGTTTAGTGAGTGAAAAAGCAAGAAACACCGAAGCGACAAACTTTTTAGTTCAAGCGCTAAAAAAAGAATTAAAAACACCTAAAATTAAAATTTAAAGAATAGCAAAAGCTTTAAATTTGTGACCAAAGTTCTAAATTACAGGAAAGAAAAGAAATCAATTGAGCTTTGCTTTTGTGTTGGTTGATAAGTGATGAGAGGTTAAGACGTTTGTAACAATGCAAAAATTATGCAGTTTTGATTTGTGTAATTTGTGTATTTATACTTTTTATGTTGATTACGTGGTGTAAAGGGAGTGTGTGTGTGTGTGTCCTTCGGCAAAAAAAAAAAAAAAATAATAAATAAACAAAAAAAAGTCTAAAAAGTTTAAGGTTTTAAATTTTTCTCTTTTCTGTAATTTTATTTTTCTTTGTGATACAAAAACTGGCCCAAAAAGAAAACAATATGCAAATCCGGTGACTTTATTTTCATCATGCCAATTCGTACAATCCGTAATTGTGATACAAAGCATCTTTAGCTTTATAGTTGTTGTAGTGGCTTCGTTGTTCACTTAGTTTTTTTTTTTCGTGATGTATTGCATTATATGCTGTATATGCATTCTGTGTAAAAATAATGTAAATTAGAGAATACCTTTTTCTTCAAAACTTATTCTAGTACAATAAAACACTATTATAGTTTTAGCGTTCGGTTTGTTCCTGTGCAACTTGTTAAAAAATATTAAAATTTTTAAAAAAAAAACAGGTACACTTTTATTTTAAATGTATATATATATTTCAATCTAATCCTTCCCCCAATTTGTAGATTGCTGGCACTCAGTATTAGAAAAGACAGAAACAACAAAGCAAACGGCCGTCACCTTATTTAGCTTTTTGAGAAGTTACATTCATTGTTATAGCATTGAAAACTGAAAGTACGCGTGCACTCATACCCTCCTCCACATTGAGTATTTACTACTATTTGGCGCTTAGTTTTTTTGTCTGTCTATTTTTTTAAGAAGTTGGAACGAAAAATCCAGGTCCCACATTTTCATTTGATAGTTTGTGACAAAGATCTTCAAATCTTCCCAGATCTCGAATACAACCCATATCTTACTACCGTGTGTTTCTACGATATAGACGAAAACGTGACACGCGGTCTAGACCTATTTTTGTCATTTCGAGTTATATAATCACATAAAACTCCCGTCTTTAATAGCACGCGGTTTACCTACCAAGGAGAAAAGTCAGTTCAGTTCCAACGTTTGCATAGTGACAATCTAGCCGCCAAATTGTTTACTTTATTTATAGACCAAGTCGAACATTCATATTTTTTAATTATCGGTCCGAGAGGTGTACTTCTACCACTTAACTCCATATTATCGCTAATTGCAAAATGCCACAACTACCTTCGGTTTCCGAACTAATAGGCTCAGCTAGAGTCGATTCTGCAGCTGGTACCACAGTACAAACATATTCAAATACAACTTCTTACACTGATTTTAATGACAGAAAGAACTCAACCACATCAGTTTCTTCAACTACAAACGAGGGATCGAGGAGATTATCTACTGATCAATCAAGGCATCATAGACTACCGTCAATATCAGATACTATACTAAACACTTCCAGCAAGAGAAATTCTATTGATACATCACCACGTTCCTCGGCTCATCTACCGAGTCTACCATATTCATTGTCTGCACGCGACCAAAACATCAACAATAGCAACACTAGTCTAGGTTCGTCCCCTCCCAGATCACGGAGGCTGACTGAGACTGCTTTTAATTCGGCAACTGAGAATACGCCTATTCCACTTACACTTCCAAGGACAAGTTCAGGGAACTACTTGCCTAATCACGCTTTCAAATTTCAACTGCAGCAACCAGATGGGGCTATAAGGTCAAGTAATGTGCGTCCACAAGTTGGCTCGCCTATAGGAAGCGCAGATAAACTTCACCCATCGCACATGTATGTTAGTTCGCCAATAACTCTACACAAGCAGCCACCACATTCATTACCACCATTACTGCACCAATTACCATCCCATACCCAATCAATTTCCAACACAGTGTCTCCTACACATAACCCACCAACCCTGGAAATTGCTGCTGATTCCATCAATGCAACTACCGTTCCTCAGCATATAAATGTGCAACCTACAGGACCCCCAACACACGTGAATCACGGGTTTCAAATATCAAAAAGCGCACCAACAACTACAACAAATACAACTTCATCCTATCCACGATATCATTATCAGACTGCGCCTCGCAGTGGCAGCACGTCAAGTCAAGCTGGACCACCTCCTCCAGAACATTATTTCGTTGCTTATCCACAACAACAACTGCAACAACAACAACTGCAACAGCAACAACAGCAACAGCAACAACTGCAACAACTGCAACAGCAAGCTTCAATGCCTATTCAAACATCTCCTCCACCTCCGCCATCAGCCTCTATACAAAATCACAACCAAGTTGTGGCTGGTCCCGGATATTATATCGTTCAACACCCTCAACTGATTCCTCTTCCACCAACGGCACCACACCTACAAGGACAGACATACCATTCTCTACCTGCGCATCCATTACACAATCAGGCTCCTCTTTTCCAACCACAACAAGGGTTCCATGAACAAATGCATTACGATCCGCATCGAGTACCTCACGCTCCGAGTATTGTGGTTGGTCCTCCACCGCCACCTACAATGTATGCGTACAACATGCCTTATAGTGACGAAAACAATGCCCTTGTTAACAAACGTAAAATTATAAAGAGAAGAACTAGAACAGGGTGTCTAACTTGCAGAAAAAGAAGAATCAAATGCGACGAGAGGAAACCATCGTGTTTCAATTGTGAACGTCTGAAAAAGGTGTGTTTGGGATACGAAAATTTGTCAAATTTGCAACCACGGAAAAGAGTGAGAGATACAAGTTTAGATTTGCCAAGCGCAGACGGAGGTGTAGGCATTGCTTCAAATCAGCTACTGCAGAATCTACAACAACAAGTGTATGAAGAAAGGGGAAGAAATGGTTTATGACATTCAAGAGGTGTGCTAGGTTCAAACATTGACAAAGTCACTGAAGCTGGCGCTATAGAAGTACCTTTTTACAACGCTGGCGTTTACAGAAACATCCAATTTATTCACTTCAGGCTCATGTAGTTACACCTACGCTTCCGCTTTGTTAGCAAATATAAAAACAATTCTCGGCTTTTTTCTATACTTTATTGTACATTTCACGGAGACTCGAAAAGTTTTGACAGTTTTCTTAATGCGTAAGTTTTTCTTTTAACCTGCAAAGACCAAATAATAATATGTTTCACAAGAAAATTATACACCTCAAAACCCTAAACAAATTACTTTTCATCCCCTTGATAATAATTTTTTGACGTAATTGCTATTATAAACCAAAAAAAAAAAAAAAAGCATTTTATACTTGCTGGAGATGCTCGGAGCAAAGTGTACCTTGTAGGTCTCGCCTGTCTACGAAAAAGGAAAAGTAAAAAGAATGTGTTGCAAGGTATAGCCAAACGCACACAATATTCACTTTATGAAAGACAATTGAGTCAATAGGCAAACAATAGCAACAAAGCAACACAAGGTTGCATATAATCGTGATGCATTTTTTTTTTCTTTTAGGCTGATCAATTTTTGAAAATCTGTACATCTCCATATCAAGTAATAATTTTAATCTTTTGTTTATAATTCAAAAATTAACGAATTACAAAATGATGAGAGACTCAATTCAATTTTGTTTACAAAAAAAGGGAGGAATTGCATACATCTTTGTGTAACTATGTGAATTGCGGGCGTGTACCGACTGTCAACTCTTAACAATAGAGGAGTGCTAATCATCAATTACCGCTAAAACTCACCAGAATTGAATTGGATAGTTGACAACTGCAACAACGTTTTTAAGGTAGGGAAAGCAGGCAGGTCACGCCTCGGTGTGAGCCACAACTAACAAATTGTCCATCCAAGCAATTACAAATTTTCTTATTGTCTTCAAATTTCACGTCAATAACAGGACGCTACAATGATACGAACCTAATCAAAGCCATGTTTTTTCAACAATAAGCCTAAGCACGATGGCTATTAATGGAAGAAGAGGTGATGATGACGCTTGATTGTATGAAAAAGGTAATAAGCGCTTAAAAACAAAAACTTGTTGCCCTTCTTGTTTCGTTTTTGTGTAGTTACTTCAACTTTGTGCACTTCAACATAAAGACCACTCAGTGAGCAAAATTAAGCAAAAGATGACTTCTAGTTTCCACGGATATTCATCAACAAACGTTTGAAATTACCAAAAAGCTATATTTCCAATTGATGTAATTGAACAGAGAAACGCATAGGCGAATTTACGTTGAGAATGACTTTATAAACTTAAGTTTTTGTTAGAGCGCATATTCTTTTGTGTGTGTGTGTGCGTGTGTGTGTTTGTGTGTTTGTTTATCTTTTTTCTCTCTCCCATCAGGTTTGGGGGACACATTGTATTCAAAACAATGCTTTATCATTCTCATAACCAAAACTCGGCAAACCAGAAAAGAAATTGTAGACTTGCTTGTCCCTAACTTTCCAAGACTTGTTCACCAAGGGGGGAGGAGACGGTTAAGTACTGTGGCAACTGTGATTGCACCTGTTTTGTGGCTCCCCCAGTAGAGTAACAAATTGTGGTTCCTTCCTTACATTTCTAGGTCTAGACCGCAAACTCTATTAATCTTTTAGATTCTTATTGTGTCTTCCCGCTATTGGAATTTAGTGGAGGCGCACTTATACCATTGCTAAGGACTGCTCCACAGTACTATGCGCAAACGGTAAAGCTAAATAATATGCCTCCTTACTCATAGGCATCCTTGACACAAATCTTTCTTTGTATCTACGTGACGTGGCGGGCCGTCTGAGATTCTAAAGATGAGGGAAGTAGACACATGGGAGAGAAGAGTGAAAATACAGGGAATGAAATTCGGGATGCCACGTTTAGTTAATGGTTTATTGTGTAATAGCTTTGAACTTTGAAAAGACTCGCTAGGCTCAGGTTTTGATTGTTTACGAGTTTCAAATGCAATTGTGACGTAGACCATTTCATTTCTGCTTTTGTGTTCTTGTTATTTGAGAGATGGCAAGTGTACCCGAATTATACAACAATTAACTACAACATTTCATTTGCTACATACACACACACAAGTAAGCGACAGAACATGAAGTTTATTGTTGTTTTATTTTTTTCTTTCTGCAACTCACGCATCATTGCGAATTGGGGGATGGACACAGCAGTACCACCAATTCATATAATTCACCGTACATTTCCGACTTTCGGTTAGGTTGTCATTAATTGTGAACCCCACATCCTTTTTCAAATGAACACCTTTTTGAAATTTATGTGATTATATGTCCCCTGGGTAAATTTCCTCACATATTCTAATTTGTGGTGGTGGCGAATTCTTTTTTTTTTGTTGGGTACCCCATGATAATCATCTTGAGAAAGCTCAACGGAATTGTTTAAACATCAAACGTTTTCCGGGTTTATATATGTACTGCATGAAGCTAGTGAAAGGGAGAGTGGGGCGGAGGTGTCTTAGATTCGTTACCGTAGGTGTAGTTACTAGCAAGTTGTACCTCCTACACTTACACTGAATTTCGGAGATAATTGAGTGGGGTTTGTCTTCTATCTCCATATGTTTGAAACTCTGTGAGATTTATGCACAGGGCTAATAGAAGATATCGAGTGTAAGGCCTTGTAGTGAGAAGGCGAAAGGAGAAGAGTTGTGAAGGGAAAGCTACTGTGACTCCCCCTAATACTGAGTCATTTTGACTTCACTCTTCCACAAGCAAGTCAGCGTGAAGCTTTTTTGAACTATCTTAAGGATATTGGACGAAAAGATATGTGAGCCATTTTGCTGCAAAGTTTTACACCCCACCCAAAAACCTTCATTTGTTATTAAGCGCAATGCAGGGACATTCGCGCTAAATTTAGCCACTAGTGCCTTTTCTAAACACTCATTTGAAACTTGATGACCACATATGAAAAGCTTATGGCGACACCAATTTGCCTTCTACTCTGCTAGATGATACTGAATAAATAAAAGCAAAATCGGAAAACTGCGCCACATTTTTTTGAGGAGGGAATGTTAGGTCGTAGGTTGAAACTCGTTTGAAATTGTTCATGGTATCATAGTTACGTCACTGACGGCGTTCTGACCGCATTATATATCAGGCGATGTTAAGTAAGTAATCCTGTTTTATTTATTATTATTTTTTTTAAACAGAAGGCGTTCATGTACAGCCTAATTTTCAATGTCGCTTAAATGATTCGGGTAAATTTCTTACAATCAAACCAAGATCCTCTGATCTACCACAATTGTCACTCAAAAGGAAATACTTGAGAGAATGATCTTTTTTGAGTACAAGTTTGACGTTACGAATATACAGATTGACTTTATAGATGTAAAGGGATCATTTACTAACAACAATTTTGGTTTGGGTTTTTATTTGCGTTTAAGTACACACTAAAAAAAAAAAAAGAAAGGAGCTTACTTGCGTATGGAATGTCAAGTTAGTGTAACTGATAAGTTGTCAAGCGCTGATTGTTAAGATGGCCCGCCCTATCAACTGCAAGCATCAATTATGATCCAACATTCAGCTATGAGACATGGCGGTTACTATCGTTCCACTTTGTGCTCTTAAGAGAGGTTCAAACTTGTTGATTGGACGAGTAGACCGAAACTGCGAGGCGTAGTTAAGCAAAGTTCCATTGCAAAATGTTTTTTGAACTCCCATGAAATTGTGTAAAAGTGTAGGAGCCACCAATAAAACATCGTAGTCATCATAGCTTGAAATGTGACTATGATTATTCAAAGTGCAATGCATCAACCACTTCCATAGAAGTTACTCATTTAGCTTTCCTGGCAACTGGGGGGTATTCTCATCTGTTTATCACGCCACGCTCCAAAGTTCAGAGTCGTCGTGTACTAGGGAATTTCAGGTTGCAAAAAAAAAAACAAAGCAATAAAATTTTGCGGCGGTTCAGGATATTTAATCGCCGATTAAGGAGTCCAACGCAGTCGCATTAAGATACGTCTATGCGAAGCTAAAACATCAATATTTCAAGTGTTCTGTGTAAATGGCACTATATGTGGTAGCAAGATCTTTTATGAACCTGATATTGTATAGACAATGAAGGTAGATCATAACCTGCAGTCTCTATTGCATTGCTTGCTTTCCATATAAGGTTAAAAGAACTGCCGTTTTGCCGTATTATTTTTTTTTTCTGCTTATAAAAACGTTAATGAATCTAGGTATACGCTTTAACAATGCAACTACGTTACAAATTCCTCTAAAGACGGTTCAATGGTGTATGAAAAAATTGGCTTTCGTGTTCTTCTCTTTGCAATTTATCGTTAGATCTCATGCCATCGTGTGTCAACTTTCTTATCAGACGACTGTAGAGAAATGCTCCTCTCTTTTTTTTTTTCTTTTTGTTTCTTTTTCCATACAACATTGCCGAATGAGGTTATTAGCGAGCGAAATGGGTTCTCTTTTCATTTCTTTTTATTCACGCTGCGATAAACCTATCGAGCCGTTCTAGAAGTAAAGAACAGTTGGTTCGAATAGGTTTGATACCTCTACATCATATACCGTCTACTGAGCATTCTATTTTTTTGTCATCACTCCTTCAATTGGTGTATTCTCTTCACCTTTGATAAGAACAACTCTTTAAGGGAAAAAAAAAAGATAGAGTGGGAAAAAAAAAGAGAAAAATAACGCCAGACAGAAGCAATCTCTCATTGACGTTTTCCAGTTTGAGGGAAGAATTTCATTTTCTTTTTAAAGCAATCACACACTCATTGGAGACTAAAAGCAAACTAGCCCAGTGAAGATATACATTCTGGTGAATCGAAAACACACTCATTACACGTGTTCAACATTATATCGGATTAATCACGCCATTGCAAACATTGCACATACATAATCTCCATCATGTCAGTCAAGACCCGTAAAATAGCAGTTGTAGGATCGCGTGCAGTGGGGAAATCATCAATGACAGTACGCTACGTTGAAGATCATTTTGTTGAAAGTTATTACCCCACTATCGAGAACCAATTTAGTAAAAACATTACCTACAAGAATCAAGAATACGCTATAGAAGTATTGGATACCGCTGGTCAGGATGAATACAGTATGATGAATGAAAAACACCTTGTTGGGATACATGGTTACCTCCTTGTATATTCAGTCACCTCCCGACAATCTTTTGAATTGGTTGAGTTTATAAGAGACAAGATACTAAATTCCATTGGCAATGAAAATATTCCTATGATTTTGATTGGTAACAAACGAGACCTAACGTATCAGAGACAGGTGGAAGAACTGGAAGGTGCTGAACTTGCACAGAAGTTCAAGTGCCGCTTTTTGGAGACTTCAGTGAAGGAGAACTACCACATCAAAGAAGCATTTGAAGGATTAATTGATAGGATTGAAAGGATACAGAATCCTCCAGTGGTGAAGAAAGAAGATAAATGTGTGATTATATAGAAGGTTTAAACAATTATATTTTCCAGTCTAGATACTCCGCAAACATCCCCCCTAGCGTTCTCATCCCTTTTTTTAAAAGATGAATTGTAAATTACAGTCGATTGGGTGTGATGAAGTCAATTGCGGCTTTTGACTATACTTTGATTGCAAAATTTGTCTCATGTTCTGTAACAAACTCAAATATGATTGATTTGGATTCTGATTCATCACTGTAAGAAAAGCATAACTCATTGCACCAGTGGACTGTCCTCCTTCCTTAGCATCAGCACTTGTTTGATTATCTTTGCATCCACTAAATGAAATGGCATCACAGGGGGCCGTTTTGGTTTGCTTGCTGTACTCATTTGCTTTTGATGCTCTACCTTTGTTCATAAAGCTCTTGACTGCTGAACCTAACCCCTTGACCATATCTATCCTGTTTCCAGAAATATATGACATACCTGCTTGTAACAATCCTTGACCTGCTTCAGCCATAACATTCGGTTCCTTCAATACACCTTTTGTGGAGTACATATATGGCAAATCCAAAGCGGAACCAGAGTGGCATGAGTCAAATAATGCTGTCAATCTGCATCCTGGTGGTAGCGTCTTAACCAACATATCATGTAAAAGATCGTCGATTATAAACCCATTTGTTTGGAAATCCAAAGGGTAGATTACTTCGTCATATCCATCATCCTCATCATAGTTTCCATACTGGTCAGGTTGATCTTCAGTTTGTCCACCATGACCCGAATAATGAAAAAAAAGGGAGTCATTAGGCCTAGCATCTTTAACTAACCATTGAATAGCATCCAAAATATTTTGTCTGGTTGGAATAGCACGTTGGGTGCGTTGATCATCAGTTAGCTTGACAATGTTATCCTCACTAAATCCATGGCTTACCAAAAATCGTTCAACATTATTGACGTCATTGATGCAGCCATTTAATTGATTTTGCGAACCAAGATAATTGATTCCTACGAGCAAGGCCTTCTTGCGACCATTACACATAGAATATTGATAATTGTAATTTTCGACACCAAATGATTGTTGATTAGTTGGTGGTTGTGAATAACTTCCAGATCCATACTGGTGTCCATAATCGGGCTCACCATTCATCCCTGGTTGTGCGCGGGAGCCATAGTTTTGTTGTTGTTGTCCTGGTGGGGGACCCGATGGCGGTCTATAGTTGCCGTATTGTCCAGGAGGTGGACCCGATGGCGGACCATAGTTATTGTATTGGCCTGGTGGTGGACCTTGAGGTGGGGCGTAGTACCCTTGAGGAGGTTGTTGTTGTTGTTGTTGTTGTCCACCACTGTACGTGTATCTACCTGATCCTGGGAACATTTTCTTAAAAATACCCTGACTGTGTTGCTATTCTGTTTGATGAAGAAATAGAACTAGTGTTTTTCCCAGTTTCAATTGTAGGATCAAAATTTCATAAAAATGTTCTGTTAAGCCTCGCAAAAATTCAATTTGGAAAGAGAATCCTTGAACAACTTGCACTACCTTGATTTTGTACACAAAGAGATTGAAGAATTTGATAGTTCCTCCTGTATTGTTGAGTAGGTGAAGAACCAAAATAATTGGTAGTGGTTTGCAAATATGGACCGGATTTTCTCTTCACTTGCGCAAATCTCATTGATAAAGTAAGTGAGGTTTATTTTTAGTAGTATAATTCTGAATTGTATGTATGTACCCATAAAACTTTCTTTTACTTTGATCGCGTTGACGACACAAAAACAAATTATTCCAAAAATAAAAATTGTTCTATTTTTCCATTCTTTCACTGGTAATCCCGATATTTCATACATAGACTCCTATAAACAATCCCTATTAAACGCAACATAAACAACCAACACTGAATCCCCGTACACTATATCCCTTTACACGTACAATGGATCGTTACCTCCCACTTCTCGAAAAGCGAAAAAAAAAGCATGGATCGAAAAAGAAGCCTTTAAAGGCAGGGCCTGAAGTTTCGAGACTGGGAGTACCTTACGATTATATTGTTATAATAGATGCCGGATCAAAAGGATCAAGGGTGCACGTATACAGCTGGCTAAATCCTGGTATCGCATTGGATAAAAAGGTGGACTTTACCCAAGCAAAACAATTGATGAGAAGGAAAGATGAGTCCGATGAAGGAGAAGAATCAGACACAGATGAAGATAGTGATGAAGATGACGAAGACGACGAATCCAAAAAGAAGCTATTATATCCCAAAATCAAAACAAAGTCAAGGTGGCACAAGAAAATCACTCCGGGAATATCCACTTTCAACAAAGCTCCCCACAAAATCGGCAAACATCACTTGTCTAAATTGTTATCACGAGCTAGTAAAATTGTCCCCAAAAGCCAGCACTATCGCACTCCCATTTTCTTACATGCCACTGCTGGGATGAGATTACTACTGCCTACTGAGCAACAACAAATTTTGAATGAAATATGTTTGTTTTTCGAAAATAAATCAGATTTCTTCATTCCTGATTGTGCATCACATGTCAATGTGATTGATGGTGATTATGAAGGATTGTATGGATGGTTGTCTATAAATACTTTGATTGGCGCTTTTGATGATCCTTCATCTCATAAGCATGGGAAGAACCACACGACATATGGACTACTAGATATGGGAGGAGCTTCAACTCAAGTTGTGTTTCAACCCAATACCACCGAAATTGATGAACACCAGAACAACTTGTACCACATGGATTTACGTCAAGTGCCCACAGTTGATGAAAAAACCGAGGAATATAAAGTCCCTCTAGAAATAGAGTATAATGTTTATTCAGATTCGTTCTTGGGTTTTGGCATGTATCAAGCAAGAAGTAAGTACATGAAGTCGCTTATTGCTTCCGATGAGAAGGAAGACGAGTATCATTATTGGGGGTTGAGCAAATCTCCCATTAACGATCCATGTATACCAAAAGGGTTCACTACATCTGATTACGTAAATGATCGTTCGTATGATTTTATTGGAGAGTCAGATTTTGAAAAGTGTTTGACACGAATCTTTCCCGTGTTACAAAATTCAACCCATGGAGGAGGAGGACCAAAGACAAATTGTAAACAATTCAGTGAAGGAGACGAAGTAAGTACTTGTTTGTTGAATGAATTGATACCGTCATTTGATTTTGATGTTAATCATTTCATAGGAGTGAGCGGATACTGGGACGCCATTGAAGATTTGTTATCTCAACAACAAGACGATGATGAGAAACTGAAACGAGACAAGTTGAGAGATCAAAAGAATACCTATGATTACAAAAAAATCTTCAACAAGACGCAGAAAATGTGCTCGCAATCATGGTCGAGCATCTTAGAGCTAAACTCCCAAAAGGAATATAAAGATCAATTGAGTGAAGAAGAGTTGTCAACGTTGTGTTTTAAATCTTCATGGATCTTGAATTTTTTGCATTTGGGTCTTGGATTCCCTAGATTTGGTATTGATAATGTCACCAATAGCAATAAAGGATTTGAAACATTGCAATTGGTTGAACAATTGGGTGGATCATCATTTTCTTGGGCATTGGGAAGAGCAGTACTTTATGCTAATGATGAATATATTCAAGCTTATAACAATTACACCAATCGGATTGCAAGTGATGAAAAAAAGGGGCCTCTTCAGCTCAAACGACCAGGATTTTATCATAGTTCGTCTCCGAATATATTTCAATTTGGTGCTGAACAAAATGGTATAGTTGCAAGACCCAATTACATGAAAATGAGTGCCAATAACTTACACTATTTTGATTATGAAACTAAAGAGGAAACAGATCATGAATCACCATGGAACATTGAGCCTCATCGATGGTACGGTTTCATTATATTTGCCGTGTTGTTAAGTTTTGTTATATGGCTAATGTTGGGAGGCAGAAACCGGGCATTGTTTGTGACGAAAGTTACCAGTGGGTTCAGGAAATTGGTCAAGATGACTCCCGGATATAATGGGGCTAAATATACTAGTGTTCCTAGCGGCAACTATGAGGGCGGAAGTGATATGGAGTTGGGATTGGAATTGAATGAATTGGGTAAGGATATTGAAGATCAATTTGAAATTGGCGATGACGATGAAGCAGAAGACGATGAAGAAGTAGGTGAAGGAAATAGGCTGTAAATAACTAGCGCGTAGGTTAACCTTGACAAATCCAAATCTATATAAGCTTACTGATATCAATTCTTGAGAGAAACGACGTATTTTTCACCATTGGCTCCAATTTTCTCCAAATCATTCAATGCATCCTCGATAATTTCAAGACCACCATTGTATTGTTTATATCTAGCTGGTTTGATTTGTGAATTTCGTAAAAACAATGATGTTATAGCAATAAAGTTAGCTCCAAACTCAACATCTTCATGAAATCGTTTGATGATTACTGGTTTCAAGTGTACCAGTTTAGGGATCCGTTCCTCCTTTGGTACTCCCACAACACCTGCAAATTGTGGAGAACTGTCAACTGTCTGTCCATCCTCGTTAGCTCCTTTTTTTAAACTTGATTTCAATTTGTAGCTATTGGAATCGAGCATATTTAACACTTTAATCGCGGTTTCTTTGGACACACAATCAATTCCATAATCTATTCCATTTGGAGACAACTTCTCAACTTGTGCTAATATCTCATCATCAGAAGCAAACCTATCAATGATATAGTCAACTCCTAACAGGGTTAAATAATGTGCATGTTTGTTTCCAGCTATGGCAATCACTGTTAATCCATGTAGTTTAGCCAATTGGGCAGCATAGATGCCTACAATTGTCGACCCACCCCAAATCAACAACGTACCACTATGCACTTTAGGCATAGGGGATAATTCGAATCCAAATGAGTTGTAGAATAATATGCCAGCCGTGACTAACCCAACACCGATGGTGGCTCCATCTTCATATGTATACTGTGGTGGTAATTTCCAAACGAGACGTGAGTCAATGGCTGTATATTGTTGAAATGTTGATGTACGATTATCTCTATAACTAGTTGAGCTGACAATCACTTTATCTCCTATTGCGAGATGATGGCTAGTTTTAGAATTGACTTTGTTGCCCAATTTAACTACTTCTCCACTTGATTCACGACCATTGATCCATGGGAAATGATAAATGCCAAACCCATACTTTTTCCCCTTCCAATCAATGGGGTTTAATCCAATGGCTCTATTTTGGACTAGGATTTCATAGGGTGATATTTCGGGTATTGGGTAGTCTGATTGTATTTGTAATGGTTGTTTGAAATGAGTGATTGACAAGATTGATTGATGACGCTGGTTGAAAGAGATTTGCGATATAGTCTCAACTGTCGAAATTTCTTTAAGTTCAAGTGAGTTTTCCAATTTGTGCTTTTTTGAACTAGGCAACGGATCCGCTTCATCTATTTCTTCTTTCGAAACAAGAACTTTTCTTGATCTCTTGGTTGCTGGGGGTTTGGTTGGCTCATAAAGAGGAGAACCTAATCTTTTGCGTGAAACTTCTTGAACTTTAGTTGAAGACATATTGGTGTTGCAATTATGTAGATGACTATGAGACAAATGGAAGGAATGACGTTTTTATACTCCGTATACAAAGAAGAGTCTCGTTGGTGATAAATGTCGAAGAAAAAAAACTGCAATTTGGAATCAATCTGTGGATGGATGAAATTAAAAAAAAAAAAAAGAAAAACAGGGATCAACTTCTTCGCTATAGTTGCATCGGCTGAGTTTTATCAGGAAGGGGGTGGGCCTGTGTGTAATTAGTGGGTAACTTAAAAACAGCCCAAAGATAAGCCACAACACGTTAACCGATGAGCCGAAGGTGTAAAAAATTACGAATCATATCATCTTAATGGAACTGTGGCTCATTACTTTTGTTTTTGCACCCATTCAAATGAGCGAAAGAAAAAGTAAACGTTTGTGTGTTAAAATGGATTACGAGTGATTACGTAATTATGTAGCCACAAAACTTGCACGTGCACAAACTGATATACTCGGGTGGACGAAACCACACCAACCGAAAACCCACAAATTCAACACACAGTTTTTGTACATAGTTATGGCTCATTAATGCACCACAACAAGTCCCTCACTTCCGCCTTCAATCTCCACGGTATTTCCCAATCAATAAACTACTGTTTACCCCACCAAATCCAAATGAATTACACATGGCATACTCAATATCAATGTCCAATTTCGGCTTGTTTGCAACATAATCAAACTTGGCAAATTTATCCTCTTCATCACCCAATTTTCCGCCCGGATTGTCCAAGTTTAATGTCGGTGGTACTTGACCCGTTTTCATAGCTTGTAAAGTAAAGATTGCTTCAACAGCACCAGCAGCCCCCAATAAATGACCTATGGCTCCTTTTGTTGACGAAACTAATGTCAGTTGAGAAAACAATCGATACAAAGCATTATTCTCGGCCCGGTCGCCAATCGTGGTTGATGTAGCATGAGCATTTATGTAGTTGACTCTTTGGGGGTCAATTTGTGCTCGAGTTAAAGTTTGATTCATAGCATTGTATGCGCCTTCGCCATCTTCCTGTGGTGCAGTAATATGATATGCATCTCCTGATAAGCCATAGCCAAATATTTCTCCATAAATTTGGTCCTGAGTAACTCCACGTTTCAACGCATGGTCCAAACTTTCAACAACAACAATACCGCATCCTTCGCTTAGCACAAACCCATTTCGATCCTTATCAAATGGTCGGCTTGCTTTAGTTGGTTCGTCATTGAAATCAGTCACCAATGAACGCGCTCTTGCAAAACCAGATAATGCTAATGGGTGAATTGAAGATTCTGTTCCACCACATATCATTGCATCAGCATAATTCATCTTGATAAAGTTGTATGCATCACCAATAGCTTGAAGTCCTGTGGCACATGCAGTTGATACTGAATGTAAGGGACCTTTCAATCCGTACTTGATGGAAATGTTACCCGCAGCCATATTGTTTAGTAGTTTGGGGATAAACAACGGTTGTACCTTGCGGTAACCACCTTGATTAAATGCAGTGGTGTTGTCAAATACATCTTGAAATGAGCCAATCCCACTTCCAACGGCAACACCGAATGACTTGGAGTTTCGCAATCTTGATGGATCCAATTGTGCATCCTCTATAGCCTCTTGTGTACATGCCAATCCATATTGACTAAATTTCGCCACTCGTTTGATTTCTCCAGGTGTCAAGTGTTCGGTTGGATTCCACTTTCCCTCTGACAATGGACCTTCAGGTACTACTCCTACGACTTTTGATGGGATCTTGTCCCACCCGTCTTGGGAGTAATTGGGTAGATTCGTTGTGGATGTTATTCCTGACTCACCAGCAATAAGTCTCGTCCAATTGTGTTTGAGTCCAACACCTAGCGGTGAAATTATCCCTACTCCTGTAACCACTACTCTTGTCATTTAGTAGCGTATATCAAAACGACTTCGAAGTGAATTTGGTTATTGTGTGAATTTAATAAATCTTACGATGCATTGAGCTTACTTACATAACTATTTAATCTTTTTTCATCACCGAGAAGAAAATTGATTTCCGCTTCCGCTATTGTGACCTCATTCTTGAAAAATTGATTCAATAATCGAATCCAATTGTCGAAAAAGGACAATTCAGGAAATATAGTAAATGTTCCCTTGGGGAAACTTTCCTGTGATGAAAGATATTCATCCAACTTCATTACTTTGACATTGACACCCTTTTTATACTCTGCTGTTTTTTTGAAGTCTCTTTCAAACTTGGCGAAATCCTGAATAAACTGTTTATAACTACCATATGTTTCTTCCTTTGTCGATTTCGGTAGATCAATCTGGTTTATAGATTTGTAATGAGATGTGTAAAACTCTTGATAAAATAAAGCTTTCACTTGGTCTTTGTGGTTTTGTAGCAAGGATAGCAATTGTATCTTTCCAGTTGGAAACACCATTTCCTCTTCCTGCTCATCTGATAAATCCTCCGCTTTTTCTTCTAGATCTCTATTGTCAACCCAGTCGAGGAAAATATCCAGCTTCTCTCTTCTTGACCCAATTCCATGATATACAGGATATTTGATAAATTCATTCACTAGTTGATCTTCAATAATATCCCAACTATCAAATGACGATATTTGTGATGAGTAGTTATCCAACATTTGCTTAAACTCCTCGATAGCTGATTTTTTTTCCTCCGACTCGTCATCTACTGATAAATCAAGTGAGATTTGGCTGTGGTTATCGGACTGTTCCTCTTCATCATCCCTTTGATCCAAGACTTTGGAAACTATGTCATCTGTAATGTCTTTGTCATTTGTGGGGGCTTTTTGATGGACTCCATGACTTGGTGTTTCATCAGCTTTTACTTGATCATCTTCTTCTTCTTCATCTTCACTTGATGAGTATCCCGAGACAATCCCCTTCCCACCGGCAGATTTCACATGAAAAGTTTCTTCAACTGGGTTCAGCTTTTCACTGGTCTCGTTTTCATTTTTATCAACGGGTTCGTTTTCATATACAATTTCAACTTCATTTTTAATATGTAGCTGTTCTTGATCGCCTCCGACAGTACTTACATTTTCCCCACTCTTGTCTGTCTTGTGGCTTCTCAATCTTAAGCCCCTTGATCTGGCAAAAAGGAGCCCCAACTGATCATAATTAACTTGTGCAAGAAGTTCCTCAATATCTACACCATACTTTTCAACTAAATCACTCAATTGCCAATATGCATGGCCATCGTCGGCATTGAAATAAAAATGGTTCAGAGTATCAGTTATAATGATGTACCAGGTGGATGATTGAGAGATGGGGTAGATGAACAAAGGTTTCATTCCAACGATGCATATGCGATGGGCTTTAATCGAATCGGTTCTAAATTTTGATTTTCGATTGTGCTGAGTTTCGCTCATTGCTACCATCGGACTTTTTTGCTTTTTTAGCTAAATATAGCTGTTACAAGATCAAAAGCACAACTTGATTCGCGGTGCGCCGAGGTGAAAGAATCCACTGTTGTAGCACCTAGTTTGTAATACTACCTAAAGCCTTTTTGAATTACATAGTTGAGGTGTAACTTTCTACACTGAGGACTATCAGTGCTTCGCCGAAAAGTGAACTACTTTTAAACCCCGACAATTCCGTCCTTCTCTACAAACTTGTTACAGATAAGCACCACATAGATTTCAAGCACAATGCGCAAACTAGCATCTCTTGAATGCGCTTCTAAATGAACTCCGGGAAGGGATAACTACCATAAGGTTTATTTGAAATCAGCCCATCCATGGTTCCAAAAAGAAAAGGGAGCTGGGTCTAAAAAAAACCTTGCCATGTAAGCTTAAAAAGATGAAGTAACATACTTCTTATTCGTGCTAGAACTGGGTAAGAAAGATAATTATAGTTTAAGCCCCACTCCTTTTTTTTTTTTGGTATTTCGCATTTTAGATGACGGTATGCAGCTCTATATTCAAACTCAGTGACGAACGTAAAGACTTGATTTGCAGATAAAGTTGCAGAAAGAAACTTCCGGAATTGTGACGTGATTATTGACTTTTCTTTGACTAAAGAAGTGTATTCAGTGGTGAGTGAGTTAGATCCTAGTGGGGAAGGGTAGTGTACAGTACAGATTAGAAAGGGAAGAGCCTAACTCTACAAGGTCGTGGAGTACTTGTGTGTGGGGGTCGTTCACGTTGGTTTGAGAGTCTGTGGTGGCTTCTCCATAGCCACACGGCGGAGTGGATGTGATTTAGACGAATGAATCCATACGTTTTGTTGAGGGAGAAACAGAGAACTTGACGATGGAGTAAAAGTTACAGAAAAACGTTTGTTCTTGTAAAAGTCCTTTCAAAGTATATATTCCCACCATCGGCTCAAGTACAGCGGAACGGTCCGAGCAATTCCCCCCTCCCTGTCTCTCTCTCCGCGAGCATTTAGAGGTTGTACAGGATACATTGTTAGTATAAAGATGGTTTGGTAGCTCTTAATGCCGATTAATTTCTTTCCTGAATGTTTTCTTTTTTGTTCTCTCGCCCCACCCCTTTCTCTCTTTACGAACTTTTCGAATAAAGTAACCCCGTGGGGAAAACCCCGTTCAAATAAAGGGAAGGAGAAAAAAAGAAATTTTACTAATTTCAGTTGCGTAAAATTAACCAAAGAAAAGAAGGGAACCCGAGTGTCGTTGTTATTATTGATTGTGTAAAAGTAGAGAGAAGACAATAAGAACAATAAGATGAATAATTAAATGCCCGTGGAAAGAGCCGGCTGACGGAAACAAAACCCGAATAACAACCACAAGTACACATTACCATATTGTCATCACTTAAAACATATACATTGATTACTCATACTATACATATAGAACATAGGTGACTAACTAACTAACATGTTGACTGACATTTTTAATCGTTTTGTTTCTGGTGATTCATCAATAGGTGATCCTAGTCCATTCGACGTGGGTGAAGTTGCTGTGTGATGACGGTTATCGTTGCTACTGGACAAGGGTAGTACTTTTCTGTTTGTATAAATATGTTCCTCCTTTTCCATTTCATCCTCTTCTGATCCTTCAGTTTCGTCACTTATTGAACCATATCTAGCAGATTCATTGACTCCATCGAGTCTTGAATTGTTGTTACCTTCACCACCAAGAAGACCAGGACCAGTGCCGAGAAGACCACCACGATCCACATAAAGCTTCACCTTCTCATCGTTTCTTTTATTCTTGTAAGATCTCCGTATCCGACATATGGCTTTTTCACTACCATCATGCAAGTTTTTAGCATGTCGAAGTAATAAATCTCGTCTTGAAAAAGGTCTGGTACATATGCCACATACGAATGGTTTCAATTTATTATGGGTGGATTGAACATGTCTCGTTAAATGTTCTTCCCTAGTGAATGCTCGTTGACACAATTTACAATTAAATATACGTGAATGACCAGAAGCTGTCTTAGATCCAAAGTTTTTGGTGTCAACTTTGAGTTTTTTCGTTCTGCTTGTTGATGTAGAAGATGTGTCGTCATTAGCATGTGCTGTAGTATTTCTCTCCTCGCCTTCGTCTCCTTCTTCCTCTTCTTCCTCCTCTGATGTGGTGGTATAAGCTCCTGAATCTAGTGAACTAGAGGAATTGTTCGACGTTGTCGTATTTATAGGTGATGCTGTGTAGTTATTGGTATTGGCGTTATTACGAATAGAACTGGAGGCACTTGTGGATGGGTAGTCATTGTAGTTGCTTGACATCGATGACAGGCGACGATACCTCTTTGCATTGGTTGTACGTTGCTGCTCTTGTTGTTTGCTTTCAGTGGTGTTGTCGTTGTTGTTGTTTGTTGCTGACAATAAGTTTGCAATAATTGGAGAAGTTGGTGCTGATGAAGCCATCATTAATAAAAATAGTTTAATAGTAGTAGTTGAATATTCTATGTGTAGAAAGGGAAGATATTCGGTAATGTACTATGATACGTTTTGGAAATGATGTATACAAAATAGGCGTTTTCAAGAAAATGTTGAGGGGGATGAGTGAGGTAGGCGTATGCGATTCTATATATATATATATATACATATATATATATGCTGATCTTTATAGTTTCAAGGTAAGTGGTAAAAAAGAGAAGCCCATACTTTTATTAGTAAAAAGTAGTGCGTTACACAAAATACCATAAAGTGGGGAAGGTAAAGAAAAAATTGCGTATGGCTGAAAGGAAGTTATGCTACCATATGTTATTGACCAAAAATAAATAAAAAAGACTACACTAAAACAAAGAGTGTGTGTAACAACAAAATGACAAGGTGAAAATTAAAATATAACAAATGACAATGACAATGGCATTGACTATGATTTGTGGTGGTTTCTTTATGTATTTAGACCATACATTTTGCCCTTTGTGAGTAATAATAGTGAGAATGAAGGAGCATAAGAAGAAAGGAAACAATGGAACACCGTTAGTTTCAAAACCAATGCATTGGTTTTGTATTAACATGTAGAATCTATGAAATACACTCTCTTTTGTTGAATGTCTCACCCTGATAAATGTACGAAGTGGGGAAGAAGAAGAAGAAGAAGAAGCAGAAGAAGCAGAAGAAAGTTCCATACAAAACGTCGAACGAAAGAGAGAGATGATAGTCATCTATAAAGAATAAAAGGAAACAAGAAAAACAAAAAATAATATTGAAAGTGATTTTTTGAAAAGAAAAATTAAACAATAAAGTCACAATTCCGATTTCCCAAAAGTCCGACCAAAAAAAAAAAAGAAAAAAAGACGCCTTTTACTTTTCTACACCAAACCAATGTTACACAGTCGCTTGATAACCATCGAAAGAATAAACAGACGATCGAAAAAGCCCCTGTCCAAAAATGTAGACGCTATCGTGTAATAGGCTATCTGGTTCTCCTCCTAGTTATATTGATTGTAGAAAGACTAAAGAGCTTTGGCTCGTAATCACGATATTTTCAAACTCTTCGCCCCTCTTTTTTCATCGTAAGCACGGAGTTCCATTTAGCCTAAAAAGTATAGATGTAGTGAATAACATACTACTAGTCAAAAGTTAACGTGTGTAATATGTACGGAAGGAAAGTTTATAATGTGTAATTGTGTGTGTATTGTTTTATTTTGCTCTGTACATTTGACAAAGGAGAAAAAGGAGGGGAACTACCATTCCACATGCACGACTACGGCAAGCAACACAACATCACTGTTCTTCACAGATTGCAAAGAACAGAATGTGACAATAAGGCTGATAATTCCCACGCGTGACCATTACACGCGATAGAAGCCAAACGTACAACTAGCGCAGAAACTTTATTCCTGTGAGGGGTGAAAGACGTAGTTAAAGTTCTTCGTAATTGATATTGTGCTCCCTATGGGCATATACGTGGTAGTGAAGCGGCTCTATACCTATTGTAGTCCCATGGTTCAAACATTTTCATCTTCAGTGTATCAACACAGATTGTTTGACTTTACAAGGAAATGTAAGGCGAAGTAAGATTTGTACAAAAATCCTCTTTTTTTTTGGTATTTTTATTTTTTTCTCCCCAGATTTCGCGACACCAAAATGATTTTTTTGAATTTACAAAAAGCCCATTTTTTGGACGGTCATTTTAACACCACACAAAATTCTCGTAATATGGTATGGAAATAAAAGGGGATGGTGGATATGGCTATTTTAAACAGTTTTTGTTAGCAATGTATAGGCCAATTTTATTTGCAAAAGGTGGTTTTGTGTATAATAACGTACATCTGTTGAAAAAACACACACTTTTCTACCACGGAGCCATATGATGGGATCTCAATCTAATGCAGCACCGTTGTCTCTTTGCAAATTATATTAGAGCAATGGTCTAGACTTTTGGCTGTTCAGTTTCATATTGGAGTCGCCTGTCGAAATTGCAAAATGCCACGCAAATAGTCTACTTCCATATCCAAAACCAGAATAAAACAGTATATCTGAGTGTCTATTATGCTGCTATGGGGGCACCTTTATTTGGTAACCATTATTTGATTGGATAATATTAATGGGTTGAACAGGAGGCAAATAGAGGAGCACACTAATTATCGACAATTACCCGATTGGGAACACAAAAAATTTCAATAGGTCGGGAAAACAAGAGAAATTGGAGGATTTTTTTGATTCTTTCAAAAGTGGGTTTTTTGGAATACACCGGTTTTTAGAACAGCACATAGTAAAATTTGAACAAAAGCGACAATAGAGGTAAGCTAATTGAAGTACTTAGCTCATGAGGAGTAACATTTGTTAGGCAGGAATATGTTCAAACTCAATGGTTGGCCTGTTCCATGGAGGTGGTAAGGCTGTTTGAGTATTAACTGTAATCTGAACCTCCAACACCTTCAATATTCTTAAAAGTGGTACGCGAAAAGTACACTATTGGATTACCTCTTCTAACGTAGTACTCCTCCCTTTCTCTTGGGAAATCCTATGTAACTGTTCGGTCGTTAGTATCGAATTGTATACCTATGTCTCAAATACAGTGTCGCATATTCCATGACACAAACATAAGTGCTCTTTTATCATTCTTAATGGCAACATAGTCGCGCACATCATCATCCTTCTCTACCCAAAGATAACAAACCACACTTTTTTGTTACATTGATAACTTGAGAAACACATCTCTTTTGTCTAATGTTGCTAGCAACATGTCATCAAACCCATATAACCATGCATTTAACAGCATATATAGTCAAGAAAGTGTCAGCAACGACGCAGCTGCACATAACGACATTGATGACCAAGAGCAGCTGAATCCTCAAAACCAGGATACCTTCCTATCACGAATATTTGGGTTGAACTCGATATATAATCAGATGCAGGATAACTATCAATATTATGATCCCGAATTTGATACTGCGTTTCAACAACAACAACGGAGATCATTACTTAGCGACGACAATGCAACAGGCAGTGCAAATGACGGTGGCAGTGCTAATGTCAGTGCTAATGTCAGTGCCAATGTCAGTGCCACCGAAAGTGGTTTGAAAAGAGGAGTTGATGTTGCTCCTGCAATTCAAGATAATATTGATGAGCTGCTACTACCTAATGCTATACCGATGGGTAACTTGCAAGCTGCGCAAAATACAATGACAAATTCGAACGGTTTACTCGAGTCTGAGTCTGATTCTGATTTATCGTCGAGTTCAGATTCATACGTGAGACCAAAACCAAACAAGGCGAGATCAATGAAGCAGCAAAAGCAACTGCAGCAGCTGGGGGCTGCTGCTGATTCACAATCCAATGGAACCCAAACACCAGAACCATCTCACTCGAAACACCAGCCTGGAGCTGCTTTCGTCAAGGACTCTCAACATATTCTTCCGCTTCACAATACAATAAAACAGTATCGAAAGCCTCCTCAGCAACCATATGTAAATACCAACTACAAACCAACCAGATCAAGAGCGAATCGATTGGTAATTCCTCCGAAAGAACGGGCATTGTATTTGTGGGCAAACATCACAAATATGGATGAGTTTTTGAACGATGTCTATTACTACTATCGGGGCAAAGGGTTGCTAAATATTGTACTTTCGAGAATTGTCGATTTGGTCATACTTGTATTCATCATTGGGTTTACGATTTTCTTGAAATGGGGCATTGACTATTCATTGTTTTATGAGCAACATCGCGATGGAATGCATTATGTGTTGACTGATATAGTAGCAGAGGATTTTACTAGCCGGATCCCTTTTATGGTCAAATTTCTTGTGTTTGGGTTTGCAATTTATATTATTCTCCGAACAATTCAGCTATATTTTGACTTTACATACAAATTGAAAGAAGTTCAAAATTTTTATCATTACTTATTAAACGTTGGCGATGATGAGTTACTGACCATTAGTTGGAAAACAATTGTTGAACGCTTAATGTTGCTCAAAGATTATAATAGCTTGACTTCGTCACAGCATCCCAATGAAAATCACTACATTAACGACTTGTCATCCAAAATCCGCTTGGATGCGCATGATATTGCCAATCGAATAATGAGACGAGACAATTATACTATTGCTTTGATAAACAAGGACGTTTTGGATTTATCTGTTTTGTTCATGGATCAAAAACAATCACTAACAAAGACATTGGAATGGAATTTGAAATTGTGCATTGACAATTTCATTTTCAACCAACAGGGACAAATAAATGGATCAATTTTAAAGGATTATAATCGGAATCAGTTGGCACGAGAATTGACATCGAGATTCAAGTTGGCTGCTATGATCAATGTCATTCTTTGTCCATTTATTGTGGTTTATTTCGTCTTGTTGTATTTCTTCAAGTACTTCAATGAATATAAATCAAATCCAAGTTCCATCATCGGGTTAAGGCAGTATACACCTTATGCTGAATGGAAACTTCGTGAGTTTAATGAGTTGCCACATTTTTTCCAAAACAGACTACAATTGTCAACGAGCACAGCAAATACGTATATCGACCAATTCCCCAAGGGGTATTTTGTCGTGAATGGAATGAAGTTGGCTAACTTTATCAGTGGATCGATTTTGGCAGTGCTTGTTGTGTTGGGTATTTTCTTGGACAATGAATCACAATCATTTTGGTCTTTTGAGATAACTGAAGGTAAAACTGTACTATTTTACATTTCCATATTCGGTACTGTTTGGGCCATCACTTCATCGTCATCAACTTCGTCGTCAGCATCCAATGCGGCAACCGAGCAAAATCAACAACATTTTTCAACAAATCGAACCATGTATGATCCTGAATCTAATTTGCGGCATCTTTCTAAATTCACTCATTATTTACCTCGATCATGGAAAAAGAAATTACACACGATTCAAGTACGTAATGAATTTTGTCAATTGTATTCATTAAAAATTGTCATTATTGCATATGAGATTTTGAGTTTAATCTTAACGCCATATATTTTATGGTTCAAAGTGTCACAAAACAGTGGTGCCATTGTTGATTTCTTTAGGGAGTATAGTATACATGTTGATGGGTTAGGGTATGTTTGTTACTTTGCCATGTTTAATTTTGAAGAAAAGGACAAAAATATGATGGCCGAGAGGAAACACCAACAACGCCAGAAGAAGAAAAAGAAGGAGAACAAATTAAAGCTCAACCTGAAACAGCAGAGCATATCCACCGTGTCTTTGCAAAGAGACGTATCTGATTCAGAGCTCAGTGATTTTGAAGATGATGAAATGTATAGTTTACAAAGAGATGACAAAATGGCTAAATCATATTACCATTTTATGGATAATTACAATGACGAAGCTGGTGCAGGAGGTGTCAAGAACCAAGGATTGACACAAAGAAAACAACAACCATTGAAGAATTCACTGCTTGACTATAACAATACAATTCGTGATGATGGTTACACAAACTTCAATGGTAATGGTGATGATGATAATGATGAATTGTCTGATTCAATATTCAAACTCAATTACAATAGAGTCGATGATGATTTGAACAATGACACAACAAGAAATAAATCTAAACGGAAAGGAGGAGTATTGGGAATGTTAAATCAATTCTATAAACAAGATATGAATCGCAATGTATAAGGATGCCCTATAGCTTCCCAGCTGTTAATTTATTACAAAATCTGCAATCTACAGATGTGACCCTTAAAATGTAAATCTCTATAAATTAAAACTCTATAAAATTGAAAATACCCTGAAGATGAAAAAAAAAAAAAAAAAAGAAAAATAAACTCTTCTGGTGGTGACCCTTCTTCAATCCTCCATCGCCACATCATCAGCTCGCCCATTAGCAACTTTATTCCTCTGTGCATCCTCCAATAATCGTGGCCTAAACTCTTTGAAAATCAGTTGTAAATTATTTCTCTTGATTGGTTTAGACAAGAACCCATTCATACCACAACTAAAACACTCCTTAACGTTACTTTCATCAGCAAATGCAGTCAAGGCAATTATAGGTCTTTGGAAGTGTAAATCCTGTCGAATCAGCTTTGTGGCTAATAACCCATCAATCTTGGGCATTTGCACATCCATAAAGATTAAAGCAAAAGGGTCATGAGCTTCATTGGCTAATTTAACAAACTCAATCGCTTCTTCTCCATTACATGCCATTGTCAAATTGGTGAAACCTTCCAATTTCATCATTCGTTTGATTACTTCTTGATTTACTTTGTTATCTTCAGCAATCAAGATCTTGAGCGAAGCAATGTCTTCATTTGATGAATGGGAGTTGCTGCGACGATGCTTGGGGGATTTGCCATTGGCTTTGATTACAGTGCCATTGGCATCAACAACATCATTAGCTGGCTGAAGTTTATGGTGTCCATTGCTTTGATAATGTTGTTCATCAGAATCGACAGATTTAGTATCCATACCAGAATTAGCAGTACCAGTGGATCCTTGATGAAACAACTCGGGCTTCTCGGCAAGCAAATTGTGTAGATTGTTTTTAGACTTGGTGGGCTTAACTGAGCGCTTCAACGGTTTCGCATTCAATTGCAGTACTGATGAATTTTTTTCCTCATTTTCAGGATCATCAGTATGGTGGCTCCGCTCTTGAGCATTACTGTCACCGTCACCATGCATTGAAGCTGATGAATTTGACGTTTCACTTTTAGTGACTGAAGATACACCTTCACCTGTTGATGAGCCACTACTAGTACTATTACTCTTTTTGATTGATTCCAATGTCATTGTGGTATCATTGGCATCATTGTGTACAACAACTGCTTTTTCGTCAAATGCCACTTTTCGATTACTCTTGGCAGTGGGGTTGAATTCATCATCGCAAAACATTTCTAAATCTTGCTGAGGAACTACAATTTCTCCCGTTTGCGGTAATGGTAGTGTCAACGTGAAACATGAACCTTTACCGGTTGTCGAATCCAAAGTTAAAGTTCCTCTCATCATCTTCGATAGTTGTCGACATATACTCAAGCCTAATCCAGTTCCACCATAGCTTCGACTTAAAGTTTGATCTCCTTGTACAAATGGTTCAAATACCTTCTCTTGCAATGACGGCTCGATACCAGATCCAGTGTCAGTTACTTTGATTTGAACAACCCAGGTCTTTGGTTTATACATTTTCCTAATTCTGAATGCTTTATTGTCCTTGACAATTTCATGATTAGACATGTTGGTATCAAATTCAGATCGTTTGTCCAAAGCAGGATACGTCTTAAACTCACCAGATGACGATGTTTGGTTAGCTCTATACGTGTGATCAAAGTTTATGGTTGTGACAGACGGAGTTCGACTGTTTCGTGTCGGGATTTTTTCCAATGAGCTCCCGGGACTTATATTTGGAGTCAGTGGAAGTGGTTTATTGTTGAATTGTGATTCGTGTATCTTGTTTTCGTACTGCACAGTTGCTAAAGTTGCAATCGAATGCATGTCGTCGTCAGTTACATTTGTATTTATTTTCTGGTCATTATTGTCATTATTAGTTTCGTTCGTGTCGTTATTAGTGACTGCAGTGGCATTGTTGCTGCCGAAAGATCCGGAATTGCTTCCATTGACAGGGTCATTGGCTGCTTTCCTTGATTCCGTCTTGTTTGCGTCGGTACTGGTAGTTCCAGATGCTGATACTGGCTTTTCACTGAAATAATCATTAGATTTGTCAAATTCAAATACCGGTGACAAAACCGGAGCTTTGTTTTGTGGTGAAGCTGGTGAAGATGGCGAGGCTGGTCTTGCTGGAGACAACAACTGAGTTCTTGATAACCTTGAAGATAGATTTGTGGGGTCGGTGACATTATTATCGAGAATGTATACGTGTTCAAAGTTGTCCCTTTTTGATCTCTCATAATCATATTCACCAATCATTTTGAATGAGACCCCAACAGATCCATCAACAGGAGTGAATTTTAACGCATTTGAAACCAAATTCATGATTATTTGAATAATCCTATTTGAGTCCCCATAAAGAATCAACTTCCTAAACACTTGAGGTTTGATCAATATTTTGAAGTTGACTCTTTGATCCAATGCTAGTTTGGTGAAGATTGAATGTATTTGATAAACAATTTCAAGAATTTGAAAATTCGATTTCTCCAACTTTGACCTGTTGAGTGTGTTTTTGGAGTAAGTCAACAATTCAGTCAAAATGTGAAGCAAAAGTTCACCTGATCGGTAAATTAACTTGAGTGAATCTTTTAATCGATCTTGATCTTCTTCCTCCATGGCTATTGATGACATTCCTAGTATACCATTCAATGGGGTACGTAATTCGTGTGAGATGTTGGCAATAAACACAGTCTTTGCCTCATTCGCAGCCTCGGCCTCTATTTTTGATGCCTCCAATTCCTTTGTCCTCAATTTAACCCTATCTTCTAGATGAGTATACTGCTTCTCCAATTCCTCGGTCATGATATTGAAAGCTTCTGATAACTCAGTAAGCTCATCCTTAAAAAGCATCTTGGATCTAGGAATTCTCGAAGGTAATCGAATTCCGCTGGAGTAGCCAGATTCTGATCCGTTAGTTGACATTGAGTGAACACTATCCCTTTTAGAAAGCTTTTCATCATTCAATGTATCACTCGAATCGGGCGGTGGTGTATCGCCACCATTGTCTGCATTTTTCTTACCACCCTTTTTATCCTTCTTGTATCTAGTAATAGACTCAGTAGCTTCCTTGAGCCTGGTAATCGGTCGAATGAACCAAATGGCCAATGTAAAAGTCACGAAGCACATGAAAAAACCTACACCAATGGTGACTCCGATAATTATGTGGGTCATTTTGGTTACCGGTGCATTAAAGGAAGATTGTTTTTGAGATGTTATAATCAACCATCGCCAGTTACTAAACTGAATTTTGTAATATGCTGCCGAAAGTTTGACCCCGGTTACTGATCTCATATTTCTCACAACATTCAGCGTCTTATTCGACCTGAACGCAGGCCCCACAAGCACTGAGTTGTTGATGTTGTAAAAATGGTCAGGCTGAATGAGTGCCCCATTATTTGGAAAAACTGATTCAAAACCCACAAGCTCGCCTGCAGTTCTATTAACATCATAATCAGACGTGCTATCATTGTAGACTGCTTCGATTGCTATAGTCCAATAGTCACTGGACGTTGTTGAGTTGAGTGCACCAAAAATGGAGGACGCCGAAGCAATGACAGATAGATACCCAATTATCATATCAGGATCGTCCACGTCGAAAACAGCAACTGTAATTCCGGCAAAATATGGGTCAGTAGTCACATGAGTATTGTTCGGAAGGGGTCCTGTGTAATAAAATTGATATTTTTCATCATGCGTATACAGCTCAACTAATTCTGGTAGTGGTCCTCCATCGGGTATGGGATATAGCATGTCCTTGGTTGCATTATTGACAACAACAAATTCATCACTGGTTGTTGTAACAATATTGCAATCCATATCGTATAATCTGGCAGATACAAATTGATCAGTGAATGTATACTGCAAAAATAGTAAATCCACTCCATCAAATAAGTCCGACAGGTCATTTCCCTGTTTATGCAACAGCAAAGGATCTCGTACTCTATCCACTTGTGCTAAGGATGCCACTGTTATTTGGGTGAATGTAATGGACTGGCTAACTTGGGTAGCTTTTAGTTGTGATATAACCTCTAGTCGTTCTGATCGTAGATTTCTCAAGTTGTTGCTAAAGTAAATACCAGTGACAAGACCAAGAATAAGAAGCGATAGTAGTGATGCAAACCCAACAAGAACCATTAGTTGGGTCCTAATACCAATCTTTAATCTCTTCATCTTCTGCATTGAGAGGGATGTGGTTCAGGAAACCTGTTTTCTAGCTGAAAACAGTTTGATCAAAGGGGAAAAAAGCAAACGTGAAAAATGAGGTAGTGTGGCTAGTCGAATGATATAATCTCCGTTGCTCTATTCTAGTGGCAATCTGTTTCAATTATTGTCCAAAGACCAGTACCCCTAATGTTATACCAGAGGAGATTCAGTTCTTTTGAATGAGTCGTAAAATATGTATGTGTCTTCTGTGTATGTTTCGATTGTTTGAGAATTACAAAAAAAAAAAAATAATAAAATGAATAGAACAATAGAAGACTTGTTTCTACTGTAAAATGTGAGAAGAAAAAAAGGAATGAGGCGGATGCCCTCTCTGATCCATCACCACACAAATCCTAACAGAACACACAATTAAACAAAGCCTTATACTTTTTTGTGTGAATAGAGCTCCGTCTCTGTTACAACGTGTCAAAGAGGTATCTTTGCTTTCAAAGTAAAATACTAAAACCAGAGGATATCAAAATTTGCATTGGTAATATATATAATATGTATAGTTTACATATGCTAGTTGAAGCAGGTACAACAACATACCACTGATTGACAGCCTTTTGCTTGTTGTAATAAATTTAAAATAAAAATATTGTTGAGTAAAAGCTATAGACAGGCGAAAAAATAAGGACATTAAAATACGAGATGACAAAAGATTGTAAGTTGCGACAACTTGAAATTGTTTTCAACTATTTGAAGTGTAACATCAAGTAAGGAAGACGTAAAAGCCTATGGAATGGGGACTTTGTCGTGGTGATAGGCTAGATGGCTATCTGGTTTTTGAGCACTTATCCAGCGACACTACGTTTGCGGATCTAGCTTGATTGGACACCGGCAGAGTCAAATTACATCACGCAAACAACAACTTCGTTGGTATAAGGAAAGTGTCTCATCAGATGTAAAAGTAACTCATCTCTAGACAACTGTTTGACGCTTCTTTGCAGGGTGAATTCTTTTAATAACTCCCTCAATTATAAATTCTTCAAGAAACAAACGCAAGAATTGTCACAAGCGATACTTTGGGGATTAAATTAGCTAAAATATGCTCTTAACAGTGCTTTACCTTATTCTTCTCAAACAATTCCTCCAGTTGTTTAACCAACAAATACCACTGCTTTCACTCCATTAAGTTAGGCACACTTCGCAGCCAGTGGTGCGTCAATTAGGCCGCCGCACTTCATGTCATCGCGAAATTGAGACCGAAAAAAAAAAAAAAAAATGTGGTGCAAGCACAGACCATCCAACACGCAACCTGTACCGACTCATCTTCAATCATGGCAGGCTCTCAACTAAAGCAGCTCAAGTCTGCATTAAAAGAAAAGGGCCTCATTGGTCAAACAAACACAAACAAAAAGAAATATACCAAATCGAAAACATCAAGAAGAAATGAAGTTGATCGAGATTTACGACAACAAAACTTGAATGAGATTAGAGATCAATTTAATAAATTCGATCAAAGGATAAACAGAACTAAACATGACATAACAATAGCCTCTAAAGATGGGTTTGTTAAAGTTGGTTCTAAACAACATAATGCAGTGACGGCTAAAAACGGTGCCATGCAAAAGCAAATGAAGATGCAATATGATTTGGAGAGGCAAAAGAGGGGCAGAACTGGAGGTATTTTGGATAAAAGATTTGGTGAGAATGATTCTCATTTGAGTCAAGAGGAGAAGATGTTGATGAGATTCACCAAAGAAAGACAAGTCGCGTCTAGTGGGAAAAAGAAGGGTTTATATTCATTGCAAAGCGATGACGAAGATGGAGATTTTTTTGATGCAGAAGACGAAAACGATGATGATGACGATGATGGTGGGTTTCAATTAACCCATTCTGGGCAAGCATTGTCGTTGGATGATGAAGAGACAATCAAATACGTTGATGAGGATCAACTTGAAGTAAATGACGCTCCATCACGAAAGAAATCCAAGAATGAAGTGATGAAAGAAATCATTGCCAAATCTAAATATTACAAACAACAAAGACAGCAGACATTTGCCAAGACTCAAGACCAGATCGATTCATTGGATGAAGATTTTGGTGACATTATGCAAGATTTACAATCGGCACAAGGAGCCATAGCTAAACCAACATTTCTGCAAAAGGCACCGGAAGATATTGAATACGATAATAAAGTACGTGAATTGACATATGATAGGAGAGCTGCTCCTGCAGACAGAACCAAAACTGATGAAGAATTGAGACGTGAACATGAGGAAAAAATAAAGAAATTGGAACAAGATAGATTGAAAAGAATGGAAGGTTTTAATGATCGTGAAGCTGAAGCTGATGATTTGGATGGTGATGGATTCTGGGGTGGTGAGAGTGAAGATGAAGAGAATGGATTTAGCATAAAACAAGATGATGAGGAAGAAGAAGAAGGGTTAGAAGAGGTAGTTGAAGGTGAGGGTAGCAACACGACGAGATCCAAATCAGCAAAGCTGCAACCCGTTTTGATGCCTACTTCTGTGGAGGAATTTGCTACTCAAATGGATTCCCTTGACCCTGATCAGCAAGCTAATCATATAAAGAGAGTTTGCGACGCATATAAGCCCAATTTAGCCATGGGAAATAAGGAGAAAATGAACCAATTTGTTTGTATACTCTTTGAGTACACTTTGCACCTAGTTGACCGCTTTCAACCATTTGATTCTGTTGTCAAAATATTAAAAGATTTGGCCAATTCATATAATCAAGAATTGGTTGAACGGATGAGGAGTTTTCTATCTAATATTGAAACAAGAAGTCAAGGAGCCACACAGTTGAACCCTAGTGATTTAATGTATTTTGCCATTGTGGCTTGGTTATTTTCAACTTCAGATCATTATCATTTGATTGTTACACCAAGCGTCATTTTGATGAATCAAATTTTGAGTAATATCATTTATCATCCTCGCGATGTGTCACAATTAGCCCAGGGTGTTTTCATTGTTGATGTGTTGTTGCAATATCAACGATTCTCGAAAAGATTTGATCCCGAAGTGGTTAATTTTATTGAACATCTGGTATTGATGTTGATTCCTGAACCGGAGAAATTTGATAATTCGAAGCTCTTATCACTGGCGAATCCATCGGTTAAATACGACTTACTCAAATCAACCAAGTTTACCCAAGATCATATGCTTTCAATCAATGATATCTTCCACAATGCAAACACCTCAGCATTCAAAGCCAAACTTTTAATCAAACTCATTCACTTAATGGACAAGAGCATCAACTTGTGGCGTGATAAATCCTCCATTATTTACCTCCTAGAGTCATACATGTCTTTCCTCAAACATATCGTCAAGTACACTACAATTGATCCAATACCACAACTCCTAACCAAATTCACCAAACTCCACCACCAAGCTCACACATCACTTAAACCATTGACTTTACAACACCATAAGTCAATCGCCATCGCCACTTTGGCACCCAAATTTGAAGAGAATTTCAATCCTGATAAGAAGTCATATGATGAGAATAAAGATCGTCAAGAATTGAATAAAGTGAGACAACAATTGAAGAAGGAAAAGAAGGCAGCATTGAAGGATATTCGATATGAGAATAGGTTTGTCGCCCGTGAACAAATTGATGAAAAGAAAAAGATGTATGATGAGTATCATCGTAAGATGGCTAATATTGTTAATACTATTCAAGCTGATGAAGGTGCTGAAAAGAATCAGTATGAGAGGGAGAGAAAGAGGCAAAGAAGGTAAACAATTGTGAATCAACAAGTGCTTTGGGTGAGATGATTTAGTAAAGGAAAGCATTTGAACTGAAATGGTTGCAAAAGCTTTGCTTTTTTTCTAGTCGCCCAGACATGCATGTAATTGGTAGAGATTAGAAATATGTACTCTCATGTTAGTTTCAATCACACTTCCTCATACGGTAAATGCCAAACTCATAATAAAAAGCGATTGATCAAAAAGAAGAGGCACTTTAATGCATTGCGTTTTGCATTATACTCTGATGCTAGTGGGGGTGGGGGTG
>OGTC01000081.1_pt1 | contig 69121 bp, 56 predicted proteins | sample 1574531 | NCBI WGS metagenome assembly OGTC01 (sample SAMN03295859, study PRJEB24534) | human gut metagenome | isolation source: fecal sample 2 from infant 9 | host: Homo sapiens | place: USA: Pittsburgh, PA | collected 2014-07 | reverse complement strand
CTATGAAATTACAAAAACCAAAAGGAACGCAGGATATTTTACCTGCTGAGTCTGCTAAATGGCAGTACGTTGAAGGCTTTGCGCGTGAAATTTTCAAACGCTACAATTATGCAGAAGTACGTACCCCTATTTTCGAGCACTACGAAGTCATCAGTCGTTCGGTTGGAGACACAACTGATATCGTAACCAAGGAAATGTATGATTTTTACGACAAGGGAGACCGTCATATTACCCTTCGCCCAGAAGGAACAGCTCCAGTCGTTCGTTCTTATGTGGAAAATAAACTCTTTGCTCCGGAAGTGCAAAAGCCAAGTAAGTTCTACTACATGGGCCCGATGTTTCGTTATGAGCGTCCACAAGCAGGTCGTTTGCGCCAATTCCACCAGATTGGTGTGGAGTGCTTTGGCTCTAGCAATCCAGCTACCGATGTAGAAACCATCGCTATGGCAGCCCACTTCTTGAAAGCAATCGGTGTTCAAGATGTGAAATTGCATCTCAATACTCTTGGAAATCCTGAGAGCCGTGCAGCCTACCGTCAAGCCTTGATTGACTATTTGACACCGCTCAAGGAGACCTTGTCTAAGGATAGCCAGCGTCGCTTGGAGGAAAATCCTCTCCGTGTCTTGGACTCGAAGGAAAAAGAAGACAAGGCAGCAGTAGAGAATGCGCCATCTATCTTGGATTACCTGGATGCAGAAAGTCAAGCTCACTTTGATGCTGTTCGTCAGATGCTGGAAAACCTCGGAGTAGACTATATTATCGATAGCAACATGGTGCGTGGTTTGGACTACTACAACCACACGATCTTTGAGTTTATCACAGAAATCGAGGGTAATGAATTGACCGTCTGTGCAGGTGGCCGTTACGATGGCCTGGTTGCCTACTTTGGTGGTCCTGAGACTGCTGGCTTTGGTTTTGGACTTGGTGTGGAACGTCTCCTTTTGGTCCTTGAAAAGCAAGGTGTAAATCTCCCTATCGAAAACGCTCTAGATGTCTATATTGCTGTTCTTGGCGAAGGAGCAAATATCAAGGCTTTAGAGTTGGTACAAGCCCTTCGCCAACAAGGCTTCAAAGCAGAACGTGATTACCTCAACCGCAAACTCAAAGCCCAGTTCAAGTCAGCTGACGTCTTTGAGGCTAAGACTCTCATCACCCTCGGAGAAAGCGAAGTCGAAAGCGGGCAAGTGACCGTTAAGAACAACCAAACTCGCGAAGAAGTTCAAGTGTCACTCGAAGCAATTATCCAAGATTTCTCAGAAGTCTTTGAAAAATTAGGATTTTAATTATAGATAAGTAGGTCAGGGAATCATTCCTGGCCTTTTTGAATGAAAGCATCAAAAAGACGAGAAGTATAGAAAAATACTTTGTCAGAAAAGAATTAGTTAGAGAAATAAAAATTTTGGTTAAAATTTATTGACTTTAAGCCTTTATCCCTGTATTCTTGTATAGAATAAGTATGTTGCACCCTCATGTAGGATAGAATCAAATATTTACTTAGGATAATCAGTCAGACTAGATATGATTGCTAAATGAGCGCTTGGAGAAATACAACATGAATATCAGAAAATCTACAAAATATTCACTATTGACAATTGGGATTTTAACTACTTTCCAATTAGGTCAAGTGCATGTTAAAGCTGATACAACTGATTTTTTAAATAATACAGTTGTTCAAAATCAGGATGAAAAAGAAACTTCATTAAATAAGAACTCAAATCAAAAGAGTGGAACTACCGCTAATGGCAAGAAAGAGGCGGAAACTAATGAGGGAAAGTCAGCATCTTTAACGCCAGCAGATTCTACCTCTACAACGGAAGTAGCAGAAAAGGAGACAGACAAGTCTCCTGCTGAGAAGGAAGTTACTGTCGAAAAATCAGTAGTCCAAAAAGCAGTTACAGCACAATCAAAAGTAGAAGACCCTAAAACAGAACAACCTACTCAAGAGAAACCAGTTACAGAGCAACCAAAAGTTCAACAAGCAGTAGCTGAAAATACAAAACCTGAAGAAGCGCCGAAAAAGTCGTTAGAGACACCTCAAGATGGGGCAACGACTCCTAAAGATGAATCAACAACTCCTAGGGTTCGTCGCAGAAGAGCTACCGTTAGCAATACCAAAGTCTATAAAGATGCAACCTATGGAAAATATGTCAAAGCTACTGACTTTGGTCTGGATACTACTGGGGTCGTTGAAGCAAGTGACGCTCTCCAAAGAGCTCTGAAAGCAGCCAATGAGGTTGAGGGCGGAGCTGCCGTAATGGTTTCAGGAAATGTCCTCTTGAAGAAAACCTTGGTTATCGATGAGAACTATAGTAATGTAAAAGGTTTGATTGGTAGTGGTCCAAGTCGTAACAATACAAAAATCTTGTTTAATAAAAAACAAGATGGTGAACATGATTCTAATACAAACCTGACGGATAATCGTTATGAATCAGCAATTCTCATTCAAAACAAGAACAACTTTACTGTTGGCCGTTTGACTGTCGAGCACGCCTATGATTCATCAGACTATACAAAAGACAATGAATTTTACCGCAAAGGCAAGTCTTATTTTGGTCGTTCAAACGGGATCTATGTAAATGATTCTTCACATGTTACGATTAATGATGTTCGCGCCTTAAAATTCAACAGAGCAGGTGTCTTCTTTGGTTCAAGTAAGGCAACTGCACAAGAATATGATGCTGATGGCAGACCAATCCCGAATAGTAGCATCTCTGAAAAAGTTTCAAATGAAGTCAAGTCTATCGGAGATCCAGATGTTCCTATCATGGACGGGAACAAGGTAACCAACTCTTTCCTTCATAATAATCGTGTTGCTGGTGTTATGTTTGGCTATCAACGCGATTTTCTTGTAGAAAATAACATCTTGTCATACAATGGTCATGCTTTAGATGGTGACACTGGCTATGGAGCAACCTCAATGGAGGGCTCCTATAATGATGGTATTACCTATACGGGGAATTATACAAACTACAACTACAGCAAAGGTTTGGATATCCATGACGGGAATAGAATCTTAATTGAAAACAACGTCTCACTTGGAGATCGTTTGAAAGGTATTGAGGTTTATAATCACGCCAATCCAATGACGGATGTCATTGTTCGCAACAACAATGTCACGCAAAATCCAAATTCTAAGCTGGGAAATGATGACAATGCTTCAGATCGTTACCGTGGGTACACAGCCATCTCTATCCTGACAAATGAGAAAAACCATAAATGGACAAAACACCTTGAAAAAGGTCGTTATGAAATATCAAATAATACGATTGACGGTTTAACAAAACCATTTGAAAATGGCCAACCGGGAACGTTTGGTATCCTCTTTAGAAATAATGAGGCTTCAAATAATTACAGTCTAAACATCGAAGGAAATAGCATCACTGGTGATTCAACAGACTATATCATCTCTGTCAACAACAATACTGCTCAAGCATCTAGAGGTGTTGAAGGTGGAGGATCAGGTGACATTACTATTGCAAGAAACCAGGTTGAAGTAGATGATATCAAACAGTTACCGATTTACATCAACGATGATACCACCTATGTAGCGAGTGTCCTTGACCCTACTACTGGACAACGTGTAAACAAGGTTATAAAAGTACCATTTACAAAGACCAGAGGAAGTATCAACATTGATAACAATGAGTTGACCGTATCGAAAATCAAGTCTCGATGGAAAAACGCGGTTGCGATTGAAAGTACAAATGCAGCATCTATAGGTGTCAATAGTAATACTTTTAAATATAAAGACAATGAGCCATGGCAACGTTACGATGTCACTCGAAAAACAGACGGAGCAGTTATCAAAGATTTGATGCAAGCCTTCTTTGGGATTAATCGTCTTAACGACACTGTTAAAGTAACAGCGACAGACAACAAATTCATTACAGATACACCAAATAAAAATGGCTTCTTTAGACTATATAATGGAGACTGGGTGAACTTGAATGCCAAGGAAAAGAATGTCTTTCTGGGGCATAACACCCTAGACGGCAAACCACTAGCTCCATTTGAAATCGCTGGGGATAAGACGGTCGAAACACTCCGTACCTCCACAACAACAGAATACGTCATCGAAACTCGTCAGACAGATGAACTTCCTATCGGATTTAAGAAGATTGTTCAAAAAGGTGTACCTGGTAAGAAGGCCAATGTTTACAAGATTACCAAAGTTGGAGACTCAGTAGTAGGACGTCAGCTCGTCTCTGAAGAAACCATTCTAGCGCCAACAAAAGAGATTGTCTTGATCGGTACAGCGACAGAAACATTTGAAACCGATACTGAAAAAGAAACACTCGCATACGAAACAGAGGTCAGAAGGGACCCAACAAAACCAAAGACTTATCAATTTGAAAATCAAGCTGGTAAGAATGGTTCTGTTGAAAAGACTTACCAAATCAGAAAACTGAATGGCAAGGAAGTTGATAAGACCTTGACATCTGAAACAGTAATTGACCAACCAGTCAAACGCATTATTACAGTTGGTAGTGCTCTAGAAAAAGTAGAATACACTACTGAGGTCAAGGACGTAGACTTTAAAACTGTCATCGAATACGACTACACGAAACCAAAAGGCTACGAAGAAGTCCGCCAAGAAGGTGAAAAGGGTCGCATTGAGAACCAATATAAATTGACCTACATCAATGATGAACTGGTTGATCGTACCTTGGTCAATGAAAATGTCCTCAAAGAGAAGAAAGACAAGATCATTGTTAAAGGGCTAGGTGTAGTTGAATCGGTTAAATCCGTAGTTGCTGTTGAAGAAAAAGACTTCAACAAGGTCATTGAAAAGGATGAGACCCAACCAGAAGGCTACAGCAAGATTACTCAAGTCGGATCTCCTGGTACCATCACAACAACCTATGAAGTGACCTATGAGGGCGATGTCGAAGTTTCACGCAAAGAAATCTCAAAAGTCGAAAATCCAAAGGTTGTTGACGAAATCACAGTAATCGGTACTTCTAAGATGACCGAACGTACAGTGGATGAGCAGGTTGATGTACCATTTAAGACTGTTTATATCGCTGACAATACTCTTCCAACAGGAGCAAGTGTTGTTGAACAAGAAGGAACTCCAGGTCAAATGATCCGTACCTTCTTGGTAAGCTATCAGAATGGTAACGAGAATAGTCGTGTTATCGTTTCAGAGCACAAGATTACAGATGCTGTCAATCGAGTCGTTCGAGTCGGAAGTACAACACCAATTGTTGAAACAACTGAATTTGTAGACGAGACAGAGCCAGTCAATTACAATACTCGCAAAGAGTTTTCAGACCAACTTCCTGCAGGAACAACCAAGCTTATTCAGCCAGGTAAGAAAGGTCAGAGAACAAATCGCTACTCTGTAACGAAAGTAAATGGAGAAGAAACATCTCGTACGTTTGTAGAGTCTAACATGACAACAGAGCCAGTGGATGAGATTATCCAAGTCGGAACTCGTGTCAAAGAAATTAGAGAAGCTAGCGAAACAAGTCCAATTCCATTTACCGTTAAGGTTCGTAAAGACACCACAAAGCCAATCGGTTATCGAGTGACTGAAGTAGAAGGTCAAGATGGAGAAAAGTCAGATCTTTATCAAATAACCTACATCAATGGTACCGAGACAAAACGTGAACATCTCAAGACAACAGTGGTAAGAGAAGCTGTTGACAAGGTGATTGTCGAAGGTGCTGGCGTCGAGCGTACCCTCTTTGAGATTCAAGAAGATAAGATCGCCAGCACAACCGAACATCGCAATGATGACACTCTTCCAGAAGGCGAAACGCGGATTATCCAAGTTGGTGAAGAAGGTCTCCTTCGCAAGACAATCGAAAAACAGTACTTCAATGATGAATTACGGTCTACAACAGTAGTAGAAAGCAGTCTTATCAAAGAAGCAACCCCAACCATTATCTTAGTCGGTACCAAACACGTGCCAACGATCAAGGTAGAGCAAAACACTCAAATTGAGAATATTGCCTATAAGACCCAAAAGATCGAAGATCCTGACCTACCAAAAGGAGAGACCAAGATAGTGCAAGTAGGCCAAAATGGGATCGTAGAAAAAGTTTACCAACTAACCTACACAGACGGAGTCTTGACGAAGACAGACTTGATCAGCAGTAAGGAAGTTCAACAAGTCCAAGACGAGATTATCTATATCGGTACGCAAGTCACTGAAACTAAGGAGATTAGCACAACAAGTCCAATTCCATACAATGTTATCATTCGTAAGGATAAGACCAAGCCAGTTGGATACAGCCTTGTTGAAGTAGAGGGGAAAGAAGGAACTCAAACAGACTATTATCAAATAACTTACGTCAATGGTAAGGAAACCAAGCGTGAACATCTCAGAACTGTGAATACAACTCCACCTGTTGATAAGGTAGTTGTTGAGGGATCTGGTATTGAGCATACAGTCTTTGAGATTCAAGAGGAGCGAATCACAAGTCCGATTGAGTATCGTAACGATGGTACTTTGCCAGAAGGTGAAACAAAGCTTGTCCAAGAAGGTCAAGATGGTCTTATTCATAAGACTATCGAGAAGGAATTCTTCAATGACGAAGAGCGTTCATCAAAACTAGTTGAAAGTAAAGTTGTCAGAGAGCCTGTTCCAACCATCATATTAGTAGGAACAAAACGCATCCCTACGATCACAACCGAAGAAAGCCTTCAAGTAGAAGAAGTAGCCTTTGAGAAACAAATAGTTGAAAATGCGGCATTAGCCAAAGGAACTACAAGGCTGCTCCAAAAAGGGCAAGCAGGCAAACGTCAAGATGTCTATCGCCTGACTCTAGAGGATGGGGTTATCATTAAAAAAGAGTTAGTTCGCTCAGAAGTGCTTGAGAAACCACAGGCCGAAATTACCGAAATCGGGACTAAGCGAATTCCAACTATCACAACAGAAGAAATCTTCCAAGTAGAAGAGGTAGCCTTTGAGAAACAAACGGTTGAAAATGCGGCATTAGCCAAAGGAACTACAAGGCTACTACAAAAAGGTAAGCCAAGCAAACGCCAAGATGTCTATCGCCTGACTCTAGAGGACGGAGTGGTCATCAAGAAAGAACTGATTCGCTCAGAAATCCTTGAAGAAGCCCAAGCTGAGATTGTTGAAATTGGCACACTCGTTCAAAAACCACAGGTTCAACCTCCTAAGGGTCAACCACTGGTTAGGAAGTCAGAATTCAAACCAGGGCAAAGACCATCAACACCAGCGGACAAGACGACCCCAATGATTCCATCTTCTAAGCAGCTAGTAGAAAATCCGTTAGTGGTTACAACACAAAAGCCTCAGAAAACTGCTTTTCAAGGAAATCAAGATAAGGTGTTACCAGAAACGGGAGAACAGTCACCTTGGTGGTTAAGTCTGCTTGGAAGCTTGCTCTTGTTCTTAACATTTGTAGGCCTTATAGATAAAAAAGATGACTATTGAAGCCGGTTTTTATCGAAAAAATAGTAAAATAACGAAATATTTTAAGAAAAATGCAAAAAAACGTAAAAAAGACTTGTCAATAGCTAAGAAAAATGCTATGATACGTCTGATTAATTTTAAAAAGGAGATTATGTGATGAAGAAATCACAGCTTAGCGTAACGCGTATTTTAGCGTTTGTAAGTATTTTGGTTCTTTCATTGGCAACGCTTACTACAGTATTTGCTACTGATGTTACCAACTATACTTTGAACACAGAAGTCAAGGTTGATGGGAAACCATTAACTGCAGATACTAAGATCACGACTGGTCGTGTCTTGGAAGCGACAAATAGCCTTACTTTCCCAGATTCACAAAAAATCAATGCTGGGGATACACTGACTTTGGATCTTCCAAAAGAATTAGAGTTAACTACGACACTTGAATTCCCAATCAAACACAGTAGCGGTCAAATAGTCGGAAATGCTGTAACTGACCCAGCTACAGGGAAAGTAAAAATTACTTTCACGGACTACTTCTCTAAAAATCCCCTAAACAAAGTTATGTCTTTAACATACTCAGTTCGTCCAAATGCAAACACTTTGAAAGATTCTGGGAAGTATACATTTAAGTTTGGGAAAGAAACTTACCAAGTAACCTATGAAAAATACGTAGGTGTTCCAGGTGACCGTGAATGGAAAGTCGGTTACCAAGACAAAGCAAATCCTAAACGTATCAAATGGCGTGTCCTTTTGAACGCTGTTCAAGATAAATTGGATAATTTAGTGATTACAGATGATTTTAGTGATCATGGTCAAGTCCTTGTAGAAGACTCATTCCGTGCTGTACGTTATCCAACTCAACCAAGCAAAATCCTAAATGTAGACGAATTGTACAAGTTAAAACCAACTGCAAACCTCACTAAGTCAGCAGTCTTCACAAGAAATGCGGCAGGTCAAATTACAGGATTTAGCTTTAACCTTGGAAATGTTAACAAAGAGTCAGTTTGGATTGAGTATTCAACTGAACTTACTCAAGATTTTCCAAAAGGAACTAAAGTAGCCAACGCCTTGAATTGGAAAGCCACTAATTTCCCTAAAGAGACTTCTATCACTGAACAAGCTCGTTTAGAAACTGCTTCAGGTGATGGTGGTGGTAATACAACAACAACGACTACAACAACGACGACTACCACAACAACGACGACTGCAGCTCCAACAACCACAACAACGACAACGGCAGCCCCAACAACTACTACAACAACAACTGCAGCCCCAACAACGACTACAACAACAACTGAAGCTCCAACAACTACTACAACAACAACTGAAGCCCCAACAACTACTACAACAACAACTGAGGCTCCAACAACGACTACAACAACAACTGAAGCCCCAACAACGACTACAACAACAACTGAAGCTCCAACAACCACAGTAACTGAGGCTCCAACGACAACTACAACAACAACTGAAGCTCCAACAACCACAGTAACTGAAGCTCCAACAACCACAGTAACTGAAGCTCCAACAACTACAGTAACTGAAGCTCCAACTACAACAGTAACTGAAGCTCCAACAACCACAGTAACTGAAGCTCCAACAACCACAGTAACTGAAGCTCCAACTACAACAGTAACTAAGGCTCCAACTACAACAGTAACTAAGGCTCCAACTACAACGACTGTAGCGCCAGGTACAACAAGTACAACTTCAACAACTACAGAAGACAAACCAGGTCTTCCATTTACCGGTGAAGCTACTGGAGCAGCCTTAGTATTTGCAGGTGTGGTTATCTTGTCAGGTACTATTGTAATCAAACGCAAAGTTTCTGACAAATAATCGATAGAGATGATACTTAAAGAGAGGGATTCCCCTCTCTTTTTTTATTATATTAAACAATCGGTAAGCCCCAAACACAGCCAGCAGTTGAATACTGTCAAAAGTAAAAATATTTGATAATTCTTATATTATTGCTATACTATTTTAAAAAATTAGTGGTATAATAAGGTGGAATAGAAAAAAAGTTGAAAAGGGGTAGAAAGATGAAAAAGAAAAAATTAGGAATTTTTTCAATCATGCTTTTCTTATTGACTGCAGTTCTCACACTCAGTTTAACAAAAACTGCCGCAGAAACACCAGCGGTCACAGTTAGTGGTAAATTCGTTGATACCATTAATAATATTAATGTTACCAGTGAGAACGGAGGTAATATTGAAGACGGCGTTGGAAAATGGCAGAATTTTAGAATTAATGCAAACTATGATTTAGCTGGGAAAAATGTGAAGGCAGGGGATACGACAGATATTTCTATTTCCGACCCTCTAATCATTTCTTCACAAAGTTTTGAGATTCGTGATACTCAAACTAATCAAATTATTGCACATGCAACAGTTGATAAGGATAATAAAAAGATTTCATTAACATATACTGATTATGTTGAAAATCATTCTGATACAAATGGTTCTTTTTACTTCTACGCTCAAGTAGATTATAAAAAACATCCTGAAGCTGGAGAAGTTCCGGTTCAAGTAACGGTTAACAACAAAACAACTATTGTTGGAAAAGTGAATTTCAAAGGGATTGGAAATTCAGAACCTAAATTGTTCGTTAAAATAAGTGATGTTCAGAAAGACCCAACATTAATTAAATATGCAATTTCTGTCAATCAAAATAAACAAAATATAAAAGAAGTTACGGTAGAAGATCATTTACAATTTACGAATGCAGAATACGTAAAAGGTACTATTCGCGTGTATAAGGGAACCTTCTCTAATACTGACGGTTCATGGCAATTAAATGATACAGTAGATGTGACAGATCAACATACGGTAACGGTTAGTGATGACGGTCAGTCTTTCACTGTTAACCTTGGAGATGTTACTGAAGCAGATCAATACCAAATTTTATATGACGTTCGCTTAAAATATACACCTGCCGATGGAGAAGTTTTAAAGAATGAGGCAACACTAAAAGGTAAAGGTGTTGTTATTAAACAAGCTTTAAACGCTTCTGCCATTCAAATTGCAGGCGGATCAGGAGTAGGTTATGTATTTACGCTTCATATCCATAAAGTGAATGATGAAAATCAACCTCTTGCTGGAGCAAAATTCAAGGTGGTTCGTCAAGCAAATAACCAAGTAATTGGTGAATATGTAACGGATGCCAATGGTGATATTACAGTCAATGGTCTTTTAAAAGATAAATATATCTTAACTGAGTTACAAGCACCATCAGGTTATACAATCACTGTAGCAGATACTGAGGTAAATGGTGAAGATTTTAGCGGAACTGATCACTCGGCTACAAAAACAATCGTAAATCCAAAAGAACAAACAACAACTACAACTACAACAACAACTACAACAACAACAACGACGACGGAGACGCCAGCGACAACGACAACAACGACGACGGAAGCGCCAGCGACAACAACAACAACGACGACGGAAGCACCAGCGACAACAACAACAACGACGACAGAAGCGCCAAAGACAACAACAACAACGACGACGGAAGCGCCAAAGACAACAACAACAACGACGGAAGCTCCGACAACAACGACCACAACGACGGAAGCTCCAACGACCACTACAACAACAACGGAAGCTCCAACGACCACTACAACAACAACGGAAGCTCCAACAACCACAGTAACTGAGGCTCCGACAACGACTACAACGACAACAGAAGCCCCAACTACAACCACCACAACAACGACCACAACTGAAGGTCCAGGTTCAACCACTACAAGTACTACAGAAACACCAGAAGAATCCACCACCACAACAGAAGACAAACCAGGTCTTCCATTCACTGGTGAAGCTACTGGAGTAGCGCTAGTATTTGCAGGTTTGGTTATCTTGGCTGGTACTATTGTAGTCAAACGTAAAATTTCTAAATAATATTAGATAAGATCTTTTAGAAAGGAGAGAGCCTTGCTCTCCCCTTTTTGAAATATAAAAATGACGAAGTATTTAGATGTAGTCTATAATGATTATTTTTGAATATAGGGAAGTAAGTTGAAATCAGGAGAGAAATAGAAAATTGACTAAAACACATAGGAGAAATCAATCATGAGAAATTGGTTAATACATTGGCAGAATATAAAGAGAAATCATCTTAAGAGTATTCTTTATATGTATAGTGCCTTGCTACCAATGGCTATCATGCTAGTTGTCTGGTTTTTCATGGGTAGTTATCCCTTTGGAAATAAAAGTCTGATGGCAGTTGATTTTGGTCAACAGTATATTAGCTTTTTTGGTTTGCTTAAGAATGCGGTACTTTCGGGAGATTTAAGTAGTCTTACCTACTCTTTTACCAAATCAATCGGTGGTGATATGATTGGGTTATTGGGATATTATCTGATGAGTCCCTTCAATATTATTTATATACTTCTCCCAATCAAACACTTTGGGTTAGCAGTTTTTCTAACGATTTGGTTTAGATATGGCGTGATTGGTTTCTCTTTTGCTCACCTATTGATTAAGCGTTATAAAGGTGCAGTGTCGAAATACTGGTTAGTTCCCTTGTTTTCGACAGCTTACGCTCTCTCGGGCATGTTGGTATCTTACCAAATGAATGTCATCTTTTATGATGCCATGTTCATGCTTCCTATCGTTATCGTATACTTGGAGCAATTGTTGGATGGGAAAGCGGGCTATCCCTATGCCTTTGTTTTAGGTTTGACAGTGTTACTCCAATTTTACATGGGTTATATGATCTCGATTTTTGTGGTTTTATATGCCTGTTACTATATTTCCCCACGTCTTGCAATTGAAGGGACTTGGAAAGTAAAACTAAAACATTACATGCAACCTTTATGGGATGTCTTCTTATATTCTGTTTTAGGAGCAGCCACTGTTTCTGTTTTGCTTGTCCCCATATTTTTCAACCTGCTTGTAAGCAAGGGACAAGTTGGAGGAGCCATGACCTTCTCCATGGCTCTCCAGATTAATCCCTTGGATATTTTATCCAAATTAACGATTGGAGGTTATGATACGATATCAGGTTGGTCATCTGGGCCAAACTTACCAAACATTTATATCGGGGCTCTCGGATTTATTGGCTTTATCTTATTTCTGACATCAAAAAAAATTCTCAAAGAAAGAAGAATGGCTGCTGGGGTAATCACTCTCATCTTTTTCGCTTCTTTTGAGAATGAATTTGTTAACAAAATTTGGCATATGGGCCAAAATCCTGCTGGGTTCTTTTTCCGATTTTCATGGCTTTTCTCTTTCTTTATGCTCATTCTAGCTTATCAAGTCTTGAAGGAGAAAATTGAAGTTTCTCGTCGGGGGAAATTACTGGCAGCTACAGTATTAGCCTTATCAGCAATTTATCTCTATACAAAAGACTTTACCTATCTACCTAAAACTCAACCGAAAATCTTGACTCAGTTTATCGCAAATCATTTTGTTCTATTGATAGTGCTTCTAGTTGCTGGCATAATTGCGGTTTTTTATCAATACTGGAATCGCTCTTTCAAAACAAATAGAGAAAAGAAAATGATTTTGCTAGTCTCAACTTTAGTTCTTTCAGTATTGACTGTATTGTTGCGAACAGGTTATCTTTTTTCTCAAGTCATTTTAACGGTAGTTATTTATTTAGCTATTCTTGTCTTATTGCGTCCTAGGATGAACCGCGTAACAGTCTACTTGTTGTCCATACTGACAATATTTGAATTGGGCTACAATGCCTATCTATCACAAGTGACTTTTAGCTATGCAGAAGTAGATAAGTTTGTAGATGCGACGGTTTCCGTTAAACACGTGACAGATAGTGTTCAAGAACATGCAGATCAACCTTTTTATCGTATTGCTAGTACATTTGCCTATTCGCGGACAACTCCATCACTTGTTGGGTATCCAGGATTGAGTACTTTTAGCTCAAGTTTGGAGAAATCTACTATGGATTTATTTGCCTATTTGGGAGATCAAGGGAGTAATGCGGCAACAGAATATGAAAATGGGACTCCACTGACTGATGCCTTGTATGGCATTCGTTATTACATGGATATTAAGGATATTGATCAACAGGAGAAGGAAAATCATCCTGAAAGAATGTACTTTTATCGCTTTGCAAGCCGTTTTGATATGCACCGTTATTTTACTGATAAAGTATATGAGGATGAACGCTATATTGTATACGAAAATCCAAATTCTTTCCCACTGGCCTTTGGCACAAATGAATTGGTTAAAGGTATCCAGTTTGACTTAAATAATGCTGTGAAAAACCAAAACAACATTCTCAACTCTATGGAGGGAATTCAAAAAAATCAGGAGAATTCTGTTGAGTATTTTAAGCCTCTAGCCTTCAGTGCGGTTGAAACTGAAAATCTAGTAGAAGAAGACGTGAATAAAGAAAAGGGTACAGCAATTTACAAACGTAAGGATTCCAGTAAAGAAGCAATCGTTCGTTACCACATCACTCCTCAAACGGATTTGACTTATTACTTTTTTGTACCAGCTTCTCTTAATTCGGAAAAAGAATATTCAGTATTGTTAAACGGTAAATGGTTCACTCATTCTAAGAGAAACACACAGCGTCAACTTTGGCAGATTGCTGATAATGCAGCAGGGAAAGAGACTGTCTTAGAGTTCCGCCTTAAGACAGATAAGGTAGACCTTTCATATGCAGGGCTTTATCGTGCAGATGTAGATCAAATTCAAAAGGTATTAGAAAAGAGAAAAGCTCAAGGTTTACGGGTTGAGAAGTTCTCAAATACTCATATTATTGGTTCTGTTGATATCACAGATGATAGCCAATTTATGATGACTTCGATTCCATATAGTGCAGGTTGGAAAGTAAAAGTGGATGGCAAGGATGTTCCAACTTCAAAAACGTGGAATAGTCTCTTGTCCTTTCCAATTACTTCTGGACAGCATAGAGTCGAGTTCGTCTTCTCGCAAAAAGGTATTTTTATGGGGGGAATACTCTCCTTGATAAGTATCACAATCTTATGCATCGATAAAAGATATTATAAAAAGAAGGCTAAGCTCATCTCTCAAGATTAAGAAACTGAGAGACGGCGATTTTCTTCAAGCTAAGTATTAATCTTGGTCAGGATACCATTCCTGACCTTTTTCTTTTGCAAAATGACAAAAATCTTAAACTTTTTGACAAATATACTTGTCAAAAATAAAAAGATGTGTTACAATAAAATCAAGATAAAGAACAAAGGAGAAAAAAGACATGCTAAAAAATCGTCTAAAAGAGCTTCGGGCTCGCGATGGTCTGAATCAAACTGAACTGGCCAAGCTAGCAGGCGTGTCCAGGCAGACCATCAGTTTGCTAGAACGGGATGAGTACACGCCATCCATCGTCATTGCCCTGAAGATTGCTCAGATATTCCATGAGCCAGTCGAGTCGGTCTTTCGCTTAGAGGAGGATGAATGATGAACAGGTATAAAGTGATTTATTACCTATCTATAGTTGTCTTTATCATAAATCTTTTGGCTATGATTGGAACTCTATTTGGTTGGGTTACTATCGTGGAAAGTAAGTACCTCTTCTGGATTAATATAGTTCTATTATTAGTCTTTAGATGGGTAGAGAAAAAGATAAAGTTTAAAGAGATCGTAAAAGGAGAAAAGCTATGAAAGAGTTTTTAGCAGGTTTTCAAGTAGATACTGAGCACAAAGAACTTGCAGGTGTGTGTGCAGGTTTAGGAAATTATTTTAACATCCAAACCAATATCGTTCGTTTGGTGACAGTCTTCTTGTTTCTCTCTTCGACGGAGTTCGGGCTTATAACAGTAACTCTCTATGCTTATCTAGCAGGTTGGCTTGGAAATGCCCCCTTGGGAGATGGAGCGAAAAAAGCAAGAAACCAAGCTATTCTCTTACTTGCTGTTTGTTTGATTTTGGTATCACTTGGAACAGAAGGCTTGACCGCTATCTTCGAATCAGGAAAAGCTTTTGGTCAGTGGTTGTCTGGCTTGTTTTAGAAAGAGGTTTAAAGATGGAAAAGAAACAAATCATTTTTGCACTGAAGATTTTTCTTGCAAGTGTTTTATTAGGAATATTTGCTGGTTTCCTTGGTCTTAATCCTTTAGGGATCAGTCAAGAGCAAGTAATCATTGCTTCGTACTCAATTTTTCTTGGTCTAGGGATGCTTACGGTGATTCTGACATTTTATTTCACTAGAAAAAGTCATCAGGCTTATCAGAATTATCAAAGAGAGGAAGAGGATGAAGGAAATGAGCAAGACTACCTTGCTATGTATCGGTTCTTGGATTATGGTACGGTATCTTGGAATGTTTGTCAAATTAGTATGCTATCCTGCCTACTGATAGATTTGGGAGGTTTAGGCCCATCAGCAGCATCCTTACTTTTGATAGTTTTAGGTATCTGGGCGGGTGCTTACTGTCTAAAAATCACCAGCAAGATTCGTAACTACAAACTTTCTGTTACGGCGACGCCTAAGGAAGTTTTGGAATATCTCAATACTTATGATGAGGGAGAAAAACAGGCTGAAATGGAAGAAGCTTACTTGATCTTGTTCAAGGTCAATCAGATCCTCATTCCTGGTATCTATGTTGTCCTAGTAGTTCTATCTTTAGTATTAGGTCAAGTACAGTTGGTTGCTCTGCTTGTGGCAGTTGTCATCCATTTGTACATGAATGTGGCACAATTGCGCAAAACAAAACGTTATTTCAAATAGGAGAATATTATGAAAACACTTCAAAATATTGGCTGGTTTGTCCTTGCTTTCTTATCATTTATTATGGTCTATAGTTTTATTCAGGGTGTAGCTCTGCTTGGTCTCGGCGCAGGAGTACCTATTTATGGTATTCTTCCACTTTATATTCTATTAGCAGGCGTATACTGTTTCTTCGTATATAAGTGGTATAAAATGTCACCTGTAACGATTGGAACAACTGGATTTAATCGATACATCTGGTTACCTGCCTTGGTATGGTTTCTAGTCATTGTTGCTCAATTCTTTTTACCAGAAGAACCATCTGCCAATCAACAGATTATAACTGAATTAGCTTTAGAACAACCAATTTTCTCTTTCTTTTTAATTGTTGTCTTTGCACCCCTGACAGAAGAATTAACCTTTAGAGGTATGTTAGCTCGCTTTGTCTTCCCTCAACAAGACAACGTCAAGAAGACAGCTCTCTTTCTTCTTGTAAGTACCATCCTTTTTGCACTTGTTCATTTCCCTACTACTCCACAACAATTCCTAGTCTATAGTGCCCTTGGTCTTAGTATGGGCTTGGCTTATATCAATAAGGGTGGTCTGGCTTATAGTATGGGATTGCATGCCTTGAATAATTTAATTTCATTTGTGATGATAATGATGCTATAATAGACTCAGGAGGAAATCATGAAACGAGTGATATTATTAGCAGTGATTCAGGCAGTCGTTCTCTTCTTTGTCATTGGAGCACTTAGCTATGCTTTTAAGGGGGATTTCTTTTATAACTATCTAGCAGTCATCTTTGCACCTATCGCAGGTATTTTACGATTTGCGACAGCTTATGCAACGGAGATTGTTCTCCCTAAAAAGGCGGCAGAGATTGCTGAAAAGCGTAAAAAATAAAGAAATACCAAATCCAGCGAATGACTTTGCTGGATTTTTTCATTTACAAGAGGATTCTTCTCAACTTTTCTGACCATTTTCATGAAGAGACTGCGCTTTTGTGGTAAAATAGTAACAGAATAAAAGGAGAGAGAAAGAAATGAAACGTAGTATGTACGCAGGTCGTGTTCGTGCAGAACACATCGGACAAGAAATCACATTGAAAGGTTGGGTTGCTCGTCGTCGTGACCTTGGTGGTTTGATTTTTATCGATCTTCGTGACCGTGAAGGAATCATGCAATTGGTTATCAACCCTGAAAAAGTTTCAGCAGAGGTGATGGCAACAGCTGAAAGCCTTCGTAGCGAGTTTGTGATTGAAGTGACAGGTCAAGTGGATGCACGTGAACAAGCCAATGACAAGTTGGCGACTGGAGCAGTTGAATTGAATGTAACAGCTCTTACTGTACTCAATACAGCCAAAACAACACCATTTGAAATCAAGGATGGCATTGAGGCAAATGACGATACGCGTCTACGTTACCGTTATCTAGATCTTCGTCGTCCAGAAATGCTAAAAAACCTCAAACTTCGTGCCAAGGTAACGCATTCTATCCGTAACTACTTGGATGAGTTGGAATTTATCGATGTAGAAACGCCATTCCTTTCAAAGTCAACACCAGAAGGGGCGCGTGACTATTTGGTACCATCTCGTGTCAATAAAGGGCATTTCTACGCTTTGCCACAAAGTCCACAGTTAACGAAACAATTGTTGATGAATGCTGGATTTGACCGTTACTACCAAATTGTCAAATGTTTCCGCGATGAAGACTTGCGTGGAGACCGTCAGCCTGAATTTACCCAGGTCGACTTGGAAACTTCATTCCTTACTGAGCAAGAAATCCAAGACATCACAGAAGGCTTGATAGCGCGCGTAATGAAGGAAACAAAAGGCATCGAAGTAACTCTGCCATTCCCACGTATGAAGTATGATGATGCCATGGCGCTTTATGGCTCTGACAAACCTGACACTCGCTTTGAGATGTTGCTTCAAGACTTGACAGAAGTTGTCAAGGGTGTAGATTTCAAAGTCTTCTCAGAAGCCCCTGCGGTAAAAGCAATCGTAGTCAAAGGTGCAGCAGACAACTACTCACGTAAAGACATCGACAAGATGACAGAAGTAGCCAAACAATACGGCGCTAAAGGCCTTGCTTGGATTAAGGTTGTTGACGGCGAATTAAATGGTCCAGTTGCTAAGTTCTTGACTGGTATTCAGGAAGATTTGACAGCTACGCTTGGCCTTGAAGATAAGGACTTGGTACTCTTTGTTGCTGACACGCTTGACGTAGCCAATGCTACACTTGGCGCCCTTCGTGGACGTATTGCTAAAGAACTAGGCTTGATTGATAATGACAAATTCAACTTCCTTTGGGTTGTTGATTGGCCAATGTTTGAATGGTCTGAGGAAGAAGGTCGTTACATGAGTGCCCACCATCCATTTACATTGCCACAGGCAGAGACAGCTCATGAACTTGAAGGAGATTTGGCTAAGGTTCGTGCTGTTGCCTATGATATCGTCTTGAACGGTTATGAACTTGGTGGTGGTAGCCTTCGTATCAACCAAAAAGAGCTCCAAGAACGGATGTTTAAGGCTCTTGGCTTCTCAGCAGAGGAAGCAAATGCTCAGTTTGGTTTCCTTTTGGAAGCTATGGACTATGGTTTCCCACCACATGGAGGTTTGGCTATTGGGCTTGACCGCTTTGTCATGTTATTAGCAGGTGAAGATAATATTCGTGAAGTGATTGCCTTCCCTAAAAATAATAAAGCAATCGATCCAATGACGCAAGCCCCATCAACAGTATCTGCAAAACAATTAGATGAACTAAAACTACAAGTAGAACAAGATGAAACAAATGAAACTAACTAAAAAGTTTAGCCATTATCTGCGCCGCTTTGCCTATCGGGTGAAGATTTTGCGTGTTTTACAAAGTATTTCCCGAGAAAAATACGATGAAAAGATTTCAGCTTCTCTGGTATATGGTTTTCTATCAGCAGTAGCCGTCAATTTCTTCTTCCAACCAGGACACGTTTATTCGAGTGGAGCAACAGGTTTGGCCCAAATCATTTCTGCACTTAGTAATCACTGGTTTGGCTTTTATTTCCCGATTTCAGTAGCATTTTACGCCATCAATATTCCGCTCATGATTCTGGCCTGGTACCAAATTGGGCATAAGTTTACGGTTTTTACCTTCATCACGGTATCTATGAGCTCGCTCTTTATCCAGTTTGTACCTGTGGTGGTCTTAACAGAGGACCCAATCATCAATGCCCTCTTTGGGGGTGTTGTTATGGGGCTGGGAATCGGCTTTGCGTTACGCCATAATATCTCCAGTGGAGGAACAGATATTGTCAGCCTTACCATTCGTAAGAAGACAGGCCGTAATGTCGGAAGCATCTCCTTCCTAGTGAATGGGACCATTATGCTGATTGCAGGCTTGACCTTTGGTTGGAAATATGCTCTCTATTCTATGATTACTATCTTTGTTTCAAGTCGTGTAACGGATGCAGTTTTTACCAAACAAAAACGCATGCAGGCCATGATTGTTACTAGTAATCCGGATGCGGTGATTGAAAAAATCCACAATAAATTACACCGTGGGGCGACTATGATTCATGATGCCGAAGGGACCTATAACCATGAGCGTAAAGCGATTTTGATTACGGTTATCACTCGTGCAGAATTCAATGATTTTAAGCATATCATGAAGCAAGTTGATCCGACAGCCTTTGTTTCTGTATCTGAAAATGTTCATATTTTAGGACGATTTGTTGAGGTTGAAAACTAATTAGTCAAACAGAAGACTACATAAAAAACCAACTCTAAATTAGAGCTGGTTTTTATTTTTCAATAATTTCATGTGCAATCACTTGACGATAGCAGATTTTCCGGTTTTCTTTGACGTCATTGATAATTTGAAGAATAGTTTCGAACGAAGTTCGACCAAGTAATAGGCTATTGATATCCACGTAGGCAGCTAGATTTAATCTCGGATTGACAGAGTCAAAGCTAAGAACAGGGATGTTGAGACCGTGTTCACTAAGGTAGTTGCAAACCCCTTCGGCTAAAAGGCTATCAGTCGTGATAATGGCATCAGTCTGAGGATCGTGTTTGAATAGCTGTTTGCTAAAATTATATCCCTTTTCTTCAAGGAATTCATCAGCGAAAAAGGTACGATGACTATCCAGAGGCAGTTTGCTTTCTTGCAGAGCTTGTAGGTATCCAGCCAAGCGGTCTTGAGTAACGTAGAGTTTCTTAGCCCCTCCGATAAAGGCAATGCGATTGCATCCTTTTCTAATAAAGAAATTTGTAGCATCATAGCCAGCCTGAACATTATCATTATCAACGAGCGGGATAAAAGGCGAGAGTGATTTCCCTAGAATGAGGAAAGGAAACTGTTCGTCAGAAACCAGTTTTACTAAGGGATCATTCTCTTGTGCATACAGGAAAATCAAACCATCTACACGTTTTCCATAGACCATCTGAGAGATAGCATCTAGGCGTTCTTTTTCATCTTTTCCGGTTGCAATCTGGATAGCGTAGCGATTTTCAGAAGCAACTTGCGCAATGCCACGAAAAACAGATGGAAAGAAAGGATTTTGGTAAAAGGCATCTGAGTCGTCTGGGAGGACTAGGCCAATGACCTGCGTGTAACTACTAACTAAGCTTCGTGCATTGAGGTTTGGATGGTAGTTGAGTTCCTTCATCGCCTTGCGGACTCGTTTTTTGGTTTCATCACTAATAGTTGATTTGTTTTGAATAACACGGGTTACGGTTGAGGGTGAAACTCCTGCAGCCTTGGCCACGTCTTTAATCGTAATAGGCATAATAATCTCCTACTTTTGGTAGTCTGGATCACGGAAATGCGTTTTATAAAAGATAGTGACCAGGTATAGAACAAATAAAATGTTTTGAACAGTAATCAAAGTTGCCATATTCTGTCCCAAAAGACCTAGAATCAGGGTAAGTAAAGTTGGCAATCCTAAACAGTTTAAGATGAAATGATAGCACTCTTTGTAGGTTTTAAGTGAAAAGAGGCGTGATTTTTTCGTAAAATAAAGCAAAAGGCTAGAACCTAGAGCAACAATGAAAAAGTTGAGTCCGAAGAGGAAACTAGAACCCAGAACTAAAAAGAGGCTGATATAGACACGATTTTGTTGATACCAGTCTTTGGAAATAGCCTGAGTCAAGCTATCTTTGTTTTGGAAACTTTCGGTAGTGATAGCATGATAGCGAATGCTGGTTAATTCTTTTCCTTGCTTACTGATGACGAGTTGCTCTGGTTCAAAGTGAAGGAGCAATTCCTCAGGGAAGTTTGAACTAGAAGCATCTCCGATTTGAACAGAAGCTTGATGAGGAGTTGAACCCGTATAGCTTAGTTTACCATCTACAATCTGTGCATTCTTAGCTAGATCCTGAACGACTTCGTCTGTTAAAGGAGCATAGACATCATCGATGAAAGTTTCTAAAGGATAGGTTTCCTGAGAGCTGTTCTGGATAGCAATAGGGACCATAGACAAGCTAATCAAGAAAATGCTAGTAAAAATCAGTTGAAACCAGTTTAGACTAAAACGGTTAGACAGGGGTTTACGAAATCCCCAAATACTATTAAAATAAGAAAATGGATATGGTAACATAAGTCTCTTTCTATAGATATTTATCTATAACATTATTATATAGATAAATGTGTTTTATTTCAAGCGGGGATAGCAGAATCCTTGTTAAAAGTGAATTTTGGCTGTCATTTATTCCTTAACAAACAAGTAAGGTAAAGAGACAGTACACTCTGCTTTTCACTAGACGATCAAGATATAAGTCCAAAAAAGAAAAGGGTGGCGAAGGGATATTACCCCTTGTCGCCACCACTTGTAAGTCCTGAAACAAAGTTCTTTTGTAGGAAGAAGAAGAGAATACAGATTGGAAGTGCGATGAGGATAGCACCTGCTGAGAAGTAGGCAATCTTCAAGTTTTTCACATTGCTGACGAAGGTCTGTAGACCAACGGCAACTGTAAAGTATTCTTTCTCACGAAGCAAGAAACTAGAGAGGATATAGTCTCCGAAAGGTCCCATGAAGGCCCAGAGCGCTTGGACTGCAACCATCGGACGAACAAGAGGGAGAACGATTTGCCAGAAGCGACGGAAGTGTCCTGCACCATCAAGTTTCGCAGATTCATCAAGAGACATTGGCACGGTGTCAAAGTAACCTTTCATCAACCAAGCGTTCATAGGGATACCACCACCAACGTAGAGGAAGATGAGGAACCAGCTATGGTTAAGGGCGTTCAACATGAGCGCCATAACGAAGAAGGCAGTCAAAGCGGCCATTGTTGGCACCATTTGGATAATCAAGAAGAAGACCAAACTTTGCTTACGAGCTAAGAAGTTGTAACGGCTGTAAGCATAACCAGCAAGGACGATAATACTTGTCTGAACGACCATAGTGACCAAAGCGATGATCAAAGTATTAAGGTACCATGTACCGTACAAGGTTTCTGTAAAGAGACCTTTGAAATTATCAAGACTAAAGCTAACATTACTGTCGAGTTTGAAGGCCACTACATTACCGGCCTTGAAGGCTGACATAATCGTAATTAAAAGAGGATAGATAATAACGATTGAAAGTCCAATCAAGTAGAGGTAAGTAAGGGTTTGAGTCAGTCTACGTTTGAGTTTGATTGAGTTATTCATCTTAGACATCCTCCATATCAAATGCGTGTAGTTTCTTGAATGCAATCATAGAAATAGAGATGACAATGATTGAAATAATCAAGGTAACGGCAGCTGCCATAGAGTATTGAGGAGCTGTACCAGTTGTCAAGCGGTAAATCCATGAGATCAAGATATCTGTTGAACCAGCTCCACCACCGACACTACCAGGACCACCACCATTGAAGAGGTACATGATAGAGAAGTTGTTGAAGTTGAAGGTGTATTGGCTAATCAAAGTAGGTGCCGCAACTGCCAAAATCATTGGGAAAGTGATGTTGCGGAATTTTTGCCAAGCGTTTGCACCGTCGATATAAGCTGCTTCATACAGGTCATTTGGAATAGACTGTAGAATACCAAGAGTCAAGACATAGATATAAGGGAATCCAAGCCAACCTTGCATCATAATCAAGGCAATTTTTGTCCAAGTTGGGTTTGTCTTCCAAGGGATAAGTGCGCCATCTAAGAAAGGAAGGACCTTAGCAAAGATAGGCAATACTTGAGTGTTGATAGCTCCGACACTATCGTTGAACATATTTGAGAATGTCAAGATAGTGATGAAGGCTGGAACAGCCCAAGGAAGAAGGAAGATAACACCAAAGATGCGTTTTCCTTTGATGAATGGTTGGTTAGCAATAATAGCTGTAAAGATACCGATTACGATTTGCAAAGTAGATGCAGATAGAGCCCAGATAATAGTCCAAGAAAGAACAGAACCAAAGGCTGAACGGAAAGTACTCAAGCTCCAGATATTTGTGAAGTTAGTCAATCCAACCCAGTCCAACAATTTATTTGGTGGTAAATGTTGGAAATCATAGTTAGTAAATGCGATCATCAAGGTTACAATAACCGGGAAGATGATGGCAAATGTCATGGCAACATAAGATGGGATGATTAGTAAGTAAGGAAATCCATTTTCATAGATACCTTTAATCATTTCCTTAAGTGTCAATGGGACAGGGATGCCATTATTGATACGTTTTGCAGTAGTATGAGCATCTTTTATATTGAAAATGTAGAATGCTAGATAAACAATTACAAAAATAGAGTGAAATGCACCACGAATCAACATGAAGAGAGAGTTGTCACGCCCAGGTTTTTCACCGAGTGTGATCAAGTTGCTCAATTCAGGTGCTGCAAGTGCTATAAAATAGAGGACAAAAACTAATGTTACAGCAAGAAAGATAAAACCTTTAGCTTTTTGTTTGTTATAGATTTGCCCCAACCCAGGAATCAATGAAAGCAAGGCTGCTTTTTTTGGTTGTTGTTCCATGAGTGCTCCTTTCATAAGATACGAGCTCTGAGCTCGGTACTAATCAGCAAGGCTGCCGAAAACATTGTCAGTGTATCTAAAAATCAAGGGAGATGTTAAAACTATCTCCCTTGAAGCAATCAATTAGTTACCAAATTTTTGTTGGATTGTTTCTTTGATCAATGTTACAGCATCATTAGCAGCTGTTTTAGCATCTTTCTTACCACTTACAGCATCAAAGAGCATTGTTTTAGCTGGGTCCCAAACTGTTGACATTTGAGAGATGTTTGGCATTGGTTGAGCGTTTTTGAACTGTTTGATAACAGCAGTAGTTAACTCATCGTTTTTACCTTCAGCATAAGCACGAGCTTCAGTGTTAGCTGGAATTTCGTTAGTAGCATCGTAGAATGCTTTTTGTTGTTCAGTTGAAACAAGGAAGTCTACAAATTTTTGAGCCCCTTCAAGGTTCTTAGTGCTTGATGGGATGATCCAAGCTTTACCTCCACCAAAGGCTGCATAGTTTTTACCATTTGGAAGAGTTGGGATAGTTGCAACACCGTAGTTGACTTTAGCGTCTTTGAATGCTTTAGCTTTCCAAGGACCATCGATGATTGCAGCTGTTTTACCTTCTTGGAATTGAGTTTGAATCAAGTTTGCTGCACCTTCAGTATCTTGCATACCTTTAGGCCATTTGTCATACCAAGTTTTAGCGTATTCGACACCTTTGATTGCTCCATCGTTAGCAAGTCCGATATCTTTTGGATCTTTACCATTATCACCAAACACGTAAGCACCGTTACCAGCAAGTAGTCCGTATGCATAGTAGAAGTTTGTCCAGTCAGCTAGGAAAGCAGTTGTTTTTCCTTCTTCACCAGCAAAAGCATATTTGCTATCTTTAGCAAGGTTTTCTAAGTCAGCAAATGTTTTTGGAGCTTCTTTGAGTAAGTCTTTGTTATAGTACATAACAAGTGACTCGATAACAGCAGGAGCACCGTAAACTTTACCATTTACTGTAACAAGAGATTTAGTGGTATCATCAGTTTTAGCACCGTCGCTCAATGTAACTTCAGAAAGTTGTCCGTCAGTACCAAGGCTACCTACACGGTCGTATGGTGCCATCATGACATCAGCAGCTTTACCTGATTGGTTATCAAGTGAAAGGTTATCAAGACCACCTAATTGGTCACCTGTTTTAATAGTAACTTTAACACCAGCTTCTTTTTCGTAAGCTGCAGCAGCAGATTCTGCAAAAGCTTTATATTGATCTTCAACATAAAGAGTGATTTCTTTGCTTCCTGAAGCAGAAGAGTCAGCGGCTTTGTCAGCAGTTTTGCTTCCGCAAGCTACCAAAAGTAAGCTAGCAAGAGTAGCAGTACCAAGTACAGCTGCGCTCTTCATGAATTTAGTTGACATAGTGTATTCCTCCTAAAGAATAACAAATTTTAATTTTGAGGAAACGCAAACGTTTTCCCGTATGACCATAGTATAGCACAAACAGAAAACGGTTGCAAGGGTTTTTTGAAAAAATTTTAAAATGCTGAATATCAGAAAAAACAGAAAACTATCAATAATTATAGGTAGAAAAGGTAAATAATTAAGAAGAAATTGTTTGGAAGATAAGTAAGTGGAAACGCTTGCGTGCTTTTTTAAAAAAGTGTATTAAAGTAAGAGAAGTGAATATAGTAAATTTTATTTGTGATTCTACAAATAAATCAAAAAAGTTTTTTAAAAACGCTTGCATTTCTTTTAGAAATGGGTTATACTTTAATTAGCGCAAACGTTTGCGCAAAAAATGAAGTAATTGAAGTAATTAAAAATATAAACACTTGAGGTGCTAATATGAAAAAACGTCAAAGCGGTGTGTTGATGCACATCTCATCACTTCCAGGAGCATACGGAATCGGATCATTTGGTCAAAGCGCCTATGATTTCGTTGACTTCTTGGTTCGTACTAAACAGCGTTACTGGCAAATTCTTCCTTTAGGAACAACAAGCTACGGAGACTCTCCTTACCAATCATTCTCAGCCTTTGCTGGAAACACTCATTTTATCGATCTTGATATTTTGGTAGAGCAAGGATTATTGGAAGCGACTGATCTTGAAGGTGTTGACTTTGGTAGCAATCCAGAGGAAGTCGACTATGCCAAAATCTACTATGCACGTCGTCCACTTTTAGAAAAAGCGGTTAAACGTTTCCTTGAAGTTGGGGATGTCAAAGACTTCGAAAAATTCGCTCAAGAAAACCAATCTTGGCTTGAACTCTTTGCAGAGTATATGGCGATTAAAGAGCATTTTGACAATCTTGCTTGGACAGAATGGCCAGATGCAGCTGCTCGTGCTCGTAAAGCTTCAACTCTTGAAAGCTACCGTGAGAAATTGGCTGACAAGCTTGTTTTCCATCGTGTCACTCAATATTTCTTCTTCCAACAATGGTTGAAATTGAAAGGATACGCTAATGACCACCACATCGAAATCGTAGGAGACATGCCAATCTACGTGGCAGAAGACTCAAGCGATATGTGGGCAAATCCACATCTCTTCAAAACAGATAAAAACGGGAAAGCAACACACATTGCAGGATGCCCCCCTGATGAGTTCTCTGCAGACGGTCAGCTTTGGGGTAACCCAATCTATGACTGGGAAGCAATGGATAAAGACGGTTACAAATGGTGGATTGAACGCTTGCGTGAAAGCTTTAAAATCTACGATATCGTTCGTATCGACCACTTCCGTGGATTTGAGTCTTACTGGGAAATCCCTGCTGGTTCTGAAACAGCAGCACCTGGTAAATGGGTAAAAGGGCCTGACTACAAACTCTTTGCAGCGGTTAAAGAAGAACTTGGTGACTTGAATATCATCGCAGAAGACCTAGGATTTATGACTGACGAAGTTATCGAGCTTCGTGAACGTACTGGCTTCCCAGGAATGAAGATTCTTCAATTTGCCTTCAATCCAGAGGATGAAAGCATTGATAGCCCACACTTGGCACCAAATAACTCAGTTATGTACACTGGAACACACGATAACAACACTGTTCTTGGTTGGTATCGCAACGAAATCGATGATGCGACTCGTGAGTACATGGCTCGTTACACAAACCGTAAAGAGTATGAAACAGTTCCACATGCTATGCTTCGTACAGTATTTTCATCAGTAAGCTTTATGGCTATTGCTACCATGCAAGACTTGCTTGAGTTGGACGGTTCAGCTCGTATGAACTTCCCATCTACTCTTGGTGGAAACTGGTCATGGCGTATGACAGAGGATCAATTGACTCCTGCTGTCGAAGAAACTTTGCTTGATTTGACAACAATTTATCGCAGAATTAATAAAAATTTGGTAGAATTAAAGAAATAAAGAGAATATCAGGAGATACTTAATCATGTTACCATTACCAAAATTTATACAAAAACATTATAATAAATCTATTTCCGAATGTAGTAACGAAGAACTATACGTTGCTCTATTGAACTATAGCAAAATGGTTAGTAGCCTAAAACCAGTTAATACAAGCAAGAAAAAAGTTTACTACATTTCTGCTGAGTTTTTGATTGGGAAACTTTTGTCAAATAACTTGATCAATCTTGGTCTTTATGACGAAGTGAAAAAAGAATTATCAGATGCTGGTAAAGATTTGATTGAAATTGAAGAAGTGGAATTGGAACCATCTTTAGGGAATGGTGGATTGGGTCGCTTGGCTGCCTGCTTTATTGACTCTATCGCTACTCTTGGTTTAAACGGAGATGGTGTTGGTTTGAACTATCATTTTGGTTTATTCCAACAAGTTCTTAAAAACAATCAACAAGAAACAGTTCCAAATGCTTGGTTGACTTATCAAAACTGGTTGGTTCGTTCAAGCCGTAGTTATCAAGTACCATTTGCACACTTTACATTAACATCAACTCTTTATGATATTGATGTACCAGGTTACAAAACAGCAACAAAGAACCGCTTGCGTTTATTTGACTTGGATTCAGTTGATTCATCAATCATCCATGATGGAATCCAATTTGATAAGACAGATATTGCTCGTAACTTGACACTTTTCCTTTATCCAGATGATAGTGACCGTCAAGGGGAATTGCTTCGTATCTTCCAACAATACTTCATGGTTTCAAACGGTGCGCAATTGATCATCGATGAAGCAATCGAAAAAGGAAGCAACTTGCATGACCTTGCTGACTACGCAGTTGTACAAATCAACGATACTCACCCATCAATGGTGATTCCTGAATTGATCCGTCTTTTGACTGAACGTGGTATCGAACTTGATGAAGCAATCTCTATCGTTCGTAGCATGACTGCTTACACAAACCACACAATTCTTGCTGAAGCCCTTGAAAAATGGCCTCTTGAATTCTTGGAAGAAGTAGTTCCTCACTTGGTACCAATCATCAAAGAATTGGACCGTCGCGTGAAAGTAGAATACACTGATCCAGCAGTTCAAATCATCGATGAAAATGATCGTGTCCACATGGCTCACATGGATATCCACTATGGATTCAGTGTTAATGGGGTAGCGGCTCTTCACACAGAAATTTTGAAGAATTCTGAGTTGAAAGCTTTCTACGACATCTACCCAGAAAAATTCAACAACAAAACAAACGGTATCACATTCCGTCGTTGGCTTATGCATGCTAACCCAAGATTGTCTCACTATCTAGACTATATTCTTGGACATGGTTGGCACCATCAAGCAGAAGAGCTACAAAATCTTATGTTCTATGAAGATAAAGCTACTGTCAAAGAAAAATTGGAAGATATTAAAGCCCACAATAAACGTAAATTGGCTCACCACTTGAAGGAACATCAAGGTATTGAAATCAATCCAAACTCTATCTTTGATACTCAAATCAAACGTCTTCATGAATACAAACGTCAACAAATGAACGCTTTGTATGTGATTCATAAGTATCTTGATATCAAAGCAGGAAACATTCCAGCTCGTCCAATCACAGTATTCTTTGGTGGTAAAGCAGCTCCAGCCTACACTATCGCTCAAGACATCATCCACTTGATTCTTTGCTTGTCAGAAGTAATTGCAAACGATCCAGAAGTGTCACCATACTTGCAAGTAGTCATGGTTGAAAATTACAATGTTACTGCAGCAAGTTTCCTTATCCCTGCAAGTGATATCTCAGAACAAATCTCTCTGGCCTCTAAAGAAGCTTCAGGTACTGGTAACATGAAATTCATGTTGAACGGAGCTTTGACTCTTGGTACTATGGACGGGGCTAACGTGGAAATCGCTGAGTTGGTTGGCGATGAAAACATCTACATCTTCGGTGAAGATTCAGAAACTGTTATCGACCTTTATGCGAAATCAGCTTATAAATCAAGCGAATTCTACGCTCGTAAAGCGATCAAACCATTGGTTGACTTTATCGTGAGCGACGCTGTTCTTGCAGTTGGTAAGAAAGAACGCTTGGAACGTCTTTACAATGAATTGATCAACAAAGACTGGTTCATGACTCTCCTTGATTTGGAAGACTACATCAAGGTTAAAGAGCAAATGCTTGCTGACTACGAAGATCGTGATGCATGGTTGGACAAAGTCATCGTTAACATTGCTAAAGCAGGATTCTTCTCATCTGACCGTACAATCGCTCAGTACAACGAAGATATCTGGCACTTGAACTAAGCTATAAAATTATACTAATGCATTTTATAAAAAAGCGAGTTTCAATTGAAATTCGCTTTTTTTAAGTGTTGTGGATTTGAGGTTGACTGGTCTCAAAAGAAAAAATGACTTGTCAATAATTTCTAGCCTTAACAACAGGATTAGAGGACATTTAATAATGCAGGATTTACCACCTTGAAGCCTCAGATTTTTCTTAGTTGTTACCTCAAATTTCTTGTATTCGTTTACAAATAGTATTATAAAGTATTGTAGTAAAGAAAGAGGGTGTTCTTATGTGGAAAAAATATTTTTCAAAATATAAATGGACGGATTTATTTTGGATTCTATTTGTTATTTTAACATGCCTCTTGGCGGGTAATAGTAATCTTTACCCCCTTACCCATCAAGAAATCTCTTATCATGGGTGCTTATCGGGAATTACACTTGCCTTATTTCACTTGCTATTTATTGATAAGTTTTTTATTTCGAATCGAAAATAAACGGAGAGGTTAAAAAGGTTTAAACTTTTGGGATAGATAGTTGAAAAATCGCGATTTAAACCCGCATCTCGAGAAGAGGTGCGGGATTTGTTTTATCTCAAAAATTTGTTTACAGTGCTTTCCCAACAAGTATCTCTGCTTCGATAGTAATCTCTGTCAGTTGACTCCAGTCAATCTTGCTTTGGTCGACGTGGAAGAGCAGAGGCGTCATGCTAAGTAAAGCTTGACGTTGCTCGGTTGTAATAGGTTTGGTCAAGGAAGCGATCTGACTAGATTGGATGCTAAAGTGTTCCTGGAAATGTTCCCTGATATCTTGGTTGGAATAGTCTTTCTTTGTCAGCTGGTTCTCTACCATCTGACGGATTTCCTTGAGGTGGTTTTCAGTAGGGATGACCTTGATTAAGATGCCATCTCTAGATAAAACACGGCGAAATTCACCGTAATTGGCAGGGGAAAAGATATCAAGCAGGATATCCATGCTAGCATCTTTTATAGGAAGACGAGCCAAGTCGCCAACGAACCAGTTGACTGCCCAGTTGTTTTCACTTTTAGCAGCAATTTGGACCGAGTCTTTTGAAATATCAAAGGCGTAGAAGGTCTTGTCTGAGTGGTTTTCTTGGAGTTTACGGGAGTAGAAGCCTTCGCCACAACCGATATCTAAGATTGTTTTTGCAGATGATTTAGTCGCTAGTATGTCTGAGATGCCTTCTAAGATAGCCTGATAAAATCCAGCTTCTAGGATTTGCTGGCGGTTTTGAAAGTTTTCCTTGTCGTAGTTGGCAGATTGCTTGATTTGGGGAGCCAGATTGACATAGCCGAATTTTGCAAGGTCAAAAGAATGGCGATGATCACACTTGAGGCTGCCTTCTGCCAGAGTTAGATTTTCTTGGCAGATAGGGCAGGCAAAGGCACTAGCAGAAGCAAAACGCTGGAGTTTGGGTTTGAGGTTTGTATTCATAGTTTAAGTGTATCAAAAGATGCAAGTGAAAGCAACTTTAGGAGTAAGTAGATGGGAGATTCAGTAGAAATAAAACTAATTCTCCAATTTATAAAATGAAATTGCTTTTATATCTAAATTGCTATATAATAATGATAAGGAGGAAATAAGTATGTTAAAAGAAGTACTAACCGTTGCAAAAGTTGCGAAAAAATCATCACTCTTTTTGGGTGGTGTCGCATTTGGTACCCTTGGTTTGAAAATCTTAGCAAGTAAGGAAGCTAAAAAAGGTTATTCTAAAGCTTTGGCTAAGGCTTATAAGTTGAAAGACGAGCTAGATGCATCTGTTTCTGTTGTGAAGCAACATGGAGACGATGTCTTGCAAGATGCCAAATATTTGTACGAGCAAGAGAAAAAAGAAGAGCAATTAGATAGCCTTTTAGGAGAATAATATGTCTTTTAAAGTGCTACATAGAGGATACCAACATATCCGACTATCATCTTCTTTTTCACTCACCTTGGATATTCAAGACTATCTTCGTTCCTTGGTGAGAGATGAAAAGGGGATTGAGTCTATCCAGTTTTACATGGATCAACAGCACTTTACTCTACGCATAAAAGAAGGCTTTTCTGTATTAGATAATGCAGAAGCCTTTTTAAAAAGAATTGATAAAGGGAAAGTTTCTGAGTTGATGACTCTTCCCATTCGTAGAGAAGAGAGTGCTTATTCTATTGTTTCAGGTGCAGCGATTAAGCGTATACTTTTTCGTAGTTTTGTGCCGTATCCTATTCGCTATATATGGACTTGTTATCAGGCTTTTAGCTATATTAGAGAAGCCTATCAAACACTAGCGCGTAAGGAACTAACGATGGAGGTCTTGGACTGCTCGGCGATTTTATTGTCCTTGTTTATGAACCAATCCAAGACAGCTGGCAATATCATGTTTATGCTTGATTTGGGGAATCATTTAGATCAGTGGTCCTTGAAAAAAACTGCAACAGATTTAGAACAAAGCCTTCTTGCAAAAGAGAGCGATGTATTCCTAGTACAGGGCGATACGGTTGTTAGTATCAAGAGTTCCGATGTTCAAATAGGAGATGTCTTGGTCCTATCTCAAGGAAATGAAATTTTGTTTGATGGACAAGTAGTTTCAGGTTTAGGTATGGTCAACGAAAGTTCCTTGACGGGAGAGAGTTTTCCAGTTGAAAAAAGAGAGTCTGATTGGGTTTGTGCAAATACAGTATTAGAAACTGGAGAGTTGCGCATTCGTGTAACCGATAATCAGATGAACAGCCGGATTTTACAACTGATTGAGTTGATGAAGAAATCTGAAGAAAACAAGAAAACGAAACAACGCTATTTCATCAAAATGGCGGACAAGGTCGTCAAATATAATTTCTTGGGGGCTGGGCTGACTTACCTATTGACAGGTTCTTTTTCTAAGGCTATTTCTTTCCTATTGGTCGATTTCTCCTGCGCTTTGAAAATCTCTACTCCTGTAGCTTATTTGACAGCTATCAAGGAGGGATTGAATCGTGAAATGGTGATTAAGGATGGAGATGTTCTAGAGAAATATCTGGAAGTTGATACTTTCTTGTTTGATAAGACGGGAACAATCACAACTAGTTATCCTATAGTTGAAAAGGTGTTACCTTTTGGGGACTATAGTGAGGAAGATATTCTCAGAATCAGTGCCTGTCTTGAGGAACACATTTATCATCCTATTGCTAATGCCGTCGTCAAGCAAGCTGAGATAGAGGGGATTGAACATGAGGAAATGCATGGGAAACTCCAATATATCGCAAGCAAGGGGATCAAATCTCATATAGATGGGCAACCAGTTCTTATTGGGAATTATGTCTTGATGCAGGATGAACAGATTCATATCAGTTCAGAACAAAATGCTTTAATTGAAGAGTACAAGAGTCACTACAATCTCTTATTCTTAGCTTATCAGAATGAATTGATTGGAATGTTCTGCATTCATACTCCTTTGAGAAAAGAAGCAAAAGCAGCCTTGGAGAAACTTAAGGCACAAGGGAAAAAATTGATTCTGGCCACAGGGGACACCTTGGTTAGAACAGAGGAATTAGTCAAAGATTTGCCCTTTGATCAGGTCTATACAGACTTGAAACCTGATGGGAAATTTGAGTTAGTAGAGGAACTGCAGAAAGCAGGTCACACTATTTTGATGGTTGGAGATGGCTTGAATGACTCAGCGGCTCTAACCCTATCAGATATCGGTGTGGTGATGAATGAGAGTGCAGATATTTCTAAGCAGATGAGCGATATCTTATTGTTAGATAATCGTTTGGATTTCTTCCAAGAGTTGGATTGGCTATCATCATCTTTGCAAACACTTATCAAGAAGAATATTCAAGATACCGTTGTCGTAAATAGTAGTTTGATTGGCTTTGGCTTGTTTAACTGGCTCAGCCCTTCAAATCTTTCTATCTTACATAATCTAACAACCTTACGCATTGTCCTGCGTAGCCTGTCTATTAAGGGATAGGTGGGGACTATTCACAGCAAAAAGGAGTTACCTTTCTCGAGGGTAACTCCTTTGTTTATAGGTAAATGTTGAATAGTTTAGTAAGTCAAAACAAAGTATTTCTTCTTACCACGGCGGATAACAGTCAATTCATTCTCTAACTTATCTGCGTCACTCAAGATATAGTCAAGGTCTTGGATACGGTCACCGTTGACGTAGATGGCTCCGTTTTGTACATCTTCACGGGCTTGGCGTTTTGAGTTAACCACGCCAGAAGATACAAGAAGTTCAACGATGTTGTGATTTTCGTCTGCTTGTACTTGGTAGTTTGGCACACCACGAAGTCCTTGTTTAAGCTCTTTGACAGAAAGGTTTTTGATGTTTCCTGCAAATAGTTGCTCAGTGATGTTAAGGGCTTCTTTGTAGGCTTCTTCTCCGTGAACAAGTGTGACAACTTCACGAGCCAAAACTTTTTGAGCCAAGCGTTCATGAGGAGCAGCCTCAAACTGTTTGCGGATTTCTTCAATCTCATCCAGTGACAAGAAAGTGAAGATCTTCAAGAAGCGAACAGCGTCAGCGTCCATGACATTCATCCAGAATTGGTACATTTCGTATGGAGAAGTCTTTTCAGGGTTGAGCCAAACAGCATTCCCTTCAGATTTACCAAATTTCTTACCAGTTGCGTCCGTGATGAGGGGAACAGTGATGACGTGACCAGTCTTATCTGCTTTACGACGCATCAACTCAGTACCCGCTGTCATATTTCCCCACTGGTCAGAACCACCGATTTGAAGGGTTACATTGTGCTCTTGGTTAAGAACGTAGAAGTCATAGCCTTGCATGATTTGGTAAGCAAACTCAGTATATGAAATCCCTGTTTCAATCCGTTTTTTAACAGATTCTTTGCTCATCATATTGTTGACAGTGAAATATTTTCCGATATCACGGAGGAAGTCAATGAAGCTGATGCTACCAAACCAGTCGTAGTTGTTGACCATGACTGCTTTGTTATCGCCGTTTTCAAAGTCAAGAAAGCGAGAGAGTTGCCCTTGGATAGACTTGACCCAGCCCTCTACTGTGTCTTTTGTTTGGAGACTACGTTCAGCATCTTTGAAGGACGGATCTCCGATGAGACCTGTTGCACCGCCAACGAGCGCATAGGGTTTGTGACCTGCTAGCTGCAAACGACGACTTGTCAAGATAGCGACAAGGTGACCTAGGTGAAGGCTGTCAGCAGTTGGATCGTAGCCAGTATAATAAGAAACTTGACCTTCTTCTAGGGCTTTACGCAAAGCTTCTTCATCGGTCGTTTGAAAAATCAAACCACGCTCTTTTAGCTCATCAAAAATGTGCATGTGTCTTTTCTCCTTTTTAAAATATTGTTTCTACCTATTTTACCACAAACTTGGCAAATAACCTAGTAAAATCGGGAAGAAAGTTGCTACTCGGACTTTTTTGGAAACGAGTGAAATATGGTATAATAGCACTAGCTTATACTCAATGAAAATCAAAGAGCAAGCGAGGAAGCTAGCCGCAGGTTGCTCAAAACACAGTTTTGAGGTTGTGGATAGAACTGACGAAGTCAGTAACACATATACGGCAAGGCGAGACTGACGTGGTTTGAAGAGATTTTTGAAGAGTGTTGTTTTCAGAGAAATAGATAAAAATAGTTGAGAAAGGGGCTGAAAGATGTCTCATATTATTGAATTGCCAGAAATCTTGGCTAACCAGATCGCGGCAGGAGAGGTTATCGAACGTCCTGCTAGCGTTGTTAAAGAGTTAGTCGAAAATGCTATCGATGCTGGATCTAGCCAGATTATCGTTGAGATTGAGGAAGCTGGACTTAAGAGAATCCAAATTACAGATAACGGACACGGGATTGCTCACGATGAAGTCGAGTTGGCTCTCCGCCGTCATGCAACTAGCAAGATCAAAAATCAAGCGGATCTTTTTCGGATTCGGACTCTCGGTTTTCGTGGTGAAGCTCTGCCTTCTATCGCATCTGTTAGTGTGCTGACTCTTTTGACTGCAGTAGAGGGAGCAAGTCATGGAACCAAGCTCGTCGCTCGTGGGGGAGAAGTTGAAGAGATTAGCCCAGCGACCAGTCCTGTGGGGACTAAGGTTTGCGTAGAAGATCTCTTTTTTAACACACCAGCTCGCCTCAAGTATATGAAGAGTCAGCAGGCGGAGTTGTCTCATATTATTGATATTGTCAACCGTCTAGGCTTGGCCCATCCTGAGATTTCCTTTAGTTTGATTAGTGATGGCAAGGAAATGACACGAACAGTTGGTACGGGTCAACTGCGGCAAGCCATTGCTGGAATTTATGGTTTAGCCAGTGCTAAAAAAATGGTTGAAATTGAGAATGCTGACCTAGACTTTGAAATTTCAGGCTTTGTCTCATTGCCGGAATTAACACGTGCTAATCGTAACTATATTAGTCTTTTTATCAATGGCCGTTATATCAAAAATTTCTTGCTCAATCGAGCTATTTTAGATGGTTACGGTAGCAAGCTCATGGTGGGGCGCTTTCCACTAGCTGTTATTCATATCCAGATTGATCCATATCTGGCGGACGTAAATGTGCATCCAACCAAGCAAGAGGTGCGAATTTCTAAGGAAAGAGAATTGATGGCGCTGGTTTCAGAAGCTATCGCAAAGAGTCTAAAGGAACAGACCTTGATTCCAGATGCCTTGGAAAATCTAGCCAAATCTGCGGTTAGAAATCGTGAAAAGGTAGAGCAAACGACTTTGCCACTGAGAGAAAATACGCTCTACTATGAAAAAAATGAACCGACCAGACCGACACAAGCTGAGGTGGCAGATCATCAGGTGAATCTGTCCGAAGATAGACAGGATTTGAACCTCTTTGCCAAGGAAACCTTGGATCAGATGACCAAGCCGGCTAAATTGCATTTTGCAGAGAGAAAGCCTGTCAGCTACGACCAACTGGATCACCCGGAGTTAGATCTAGCTAGTTTAGATAAGGCTTATGACAAGTTGGAACGGGAAGAATCTTCAAGCTTCCCAGAGTTGGAGTTTTTCGGACAAATGCACGGGACCTACCTCTTTGCCCAAGGTCGAGATGGACTTTACATCATAGACCAGCATGCGGCTCAGGAGCGGGTTAAGTACGAGGAGTACCGTGAGAGCATTGGCAATGTAGACCAGAGCCAGCAGCAACTCCTAGTGCCCTATATCTTTGAATTTCCTGCGGATGATGCTCTTCGTCTCAAGGAAAGAATGCCTCTCTTAGAGGAAGTAGGCGTCTTTCTAGCAGAGTACGGGGAGAATCAATTTATCTTGCGCGAACATCCCATTTGGATGGCAGAGGAGGAAATTGAGTCTGGAATCTATGAGATGTGCGACATGCTCCTCTTGACCAAGGAAGTTTCTATTAAGAAATACCGAGCAGAGTTGGCCATTATGATGTCCTGCAAACGGTCCATCAAGGCTAATCATAGCCTTGATGATTACTCGGCTAGACAACTCCTCTATCAACTCTCCCAATGTGACAATCCGTATAACTGTCCACACGGACGTCCTGTTTTGGTCCACTTTACCAAGTCGGATATGGAAAAGATGTTCCGTCGTATTCAGGAAAATCATACGAGCTTACGGGAATTGGGCAAGTATTAAACAAACAATAAAGGAAGATTATGTACGAATATCTAAAAGGTATTATTACCAAAATTACTGCTAAATACATCGTTCTAGAAGCTAACGGCATCGGCTATATCCTACACGTAGCTAACCCCTATGCCTACTCAGGGCAAGTCAATCAAGAAGCGCAAATCTATGTGCATCAAGTTGTTCGTGAAGATGCCCATCTACTTTACGGTTTTCGTTCAGAAGACGAGAAAAAGCTCTTTCTCAGCTTAATATCTGTATCAGGCATCGGCCCAGTTTCAGCTCTGGCTATCATCGCAGCTGATGACAATGCAGGTCTCGTTCAAGCTATTGAGACCAAGAACATCACCTACTTGACCAAGTTCCCTAAAATCGGTAAGAAAACAGCCCAACAGATGGTATTGGATCTAGAAGGTAAGGTGGTTGTGGCAGGGGACGACCTCCCTGCTAAGGCTGCAGCTCCATCTAGCAGCGACAACCAAGAATTGGAAGAAGCCATGGAAGCCATGTTAGCCCTGGGCTACAAGGCTACTGAGCTTAAGAAAATCAAGAAATTCTTTGAAGGAACGACTGATACAGCAGAGAATTATATCAAGTCGGCCCTCAAGATGTTGGTGAAATAATGGGAATTGCTCGAATTAGTTATGCTAAAAGCAAAAATGTTTACAATAATATAGACCTAAGATTTAAGAATGGTAAGATAGAAGATGTCTGGCTTGACTGTAAAACTTTTCCTTTATATTGTAAATATTGTGAACAAACCCAAACGGAATTATTTTTACATATGTCGTCCCGATATGGTCAAGTAGGACCGATTCCTTGTGAATTTTGTAATCGCGATATAACGGTTGTTGATCGTGATACTTATGTAGATGAAATAGAGGTGAGTGGTGAGCCCTGTCACTTTCAACAACTCTATCTGTTAAGTGCAGACTACATTGAATGGTTTCAAGAATGGTATGGAATAACATTGGCTCCCGAAAGATTTTTTGAAGGTTGGACTGATTGGATGTCTGTAGACCAGCTTCGAGAACAGATTGAAACATTAACTGGTATAGAAACAGATGATCAAGCAAGGTATCAAACAGATGAAAAATTTAACCCTCTACCACCAGATATTAATCGTTGGATTAATCTATTGGATAAGTCTACCGTTCCCTTGCCTGATTATGTTTCAAAGATAGGAGAATAAGATGCCAAAACGTTGTGGCTGGGTTAAAATGAACAACCCTTTATATGTAGCCTACCACGATGAGGAATGGGGTCAACCCCTACATGACGACCGAGCGCTTTTTGAGTTGCTTTGTATGGAAACCTATCAGGCAGGTCTGTCTTGGGAAACGGTGCTCAATAAACGTCAAGGCTTTCGTCAAGCTTTTCATGGTTACCAAGTCCAACGAGTCGCAGACATGACGGATGAAGAGCTGGAAGTTTTAATGGACAATGTAGCGATCATCCGCAATCGAGCAAAGATTTTTGCGACGCGTGCTAACGCCCAGGCTTTTTTACAAGTTCAGGAAGAATTTGGCGCCTTTGATGCTTATCTTTGGTCTTTTGTAGATGGGAAAACTATCGTCAATGATGTCCCGGATTACAGTCAAACACCAGCTAAAACGCCATTATCTGAGATGTTATCCAAGGATCTCAAAAAGCGTGGTTTTAAGTTTACAGGTCCCGTTGCGGTCCTGTCCTACCTACAAGCAGCAGGCCTGGTCAATGACCATGAGAATGATTGTGAATGGAAAAACGGTGGTTAGTTAGTATAGGTAACTAGAGTATATGAGAATATAGAAAAAAGCTGAGAAATTTTTCTCAGCTTTATTTGTTATAGTCAAAGCGAATGACTTGCTCCGTTGCATCTACATGGGCATGGACTCCGAAGGGGACAATTGTTCTTGGAGTTGCGTGTCCGACATTCAGATTATAGACAATCGGGATATTGCTACCAATGGTGTCTATTAAAGCCTCCTTATAGTCGTCATAGAAGGTTTCATCCATAGGTTTTCCGACCAAGAGTCCACTGATGACTTCAAATATCCCAGTTTCTTTTAAAGCCTGCAACATTTTTTTGAAATCATCAGGTTCAGGCTTTTCTTGACTTGTTTCTAGCAATAGAATCTTTCCTTCCCAGTCGGATAAGTCAGGGAAAAGTTTGTATTTTTGGCAGAGGTCTGTGCTATCTGCGTGTAGAGAGTTGTCAAAAATATCATAGAGAGACTCAAGACAACCACCGAGGATTTCTCCCTCAAACTGAGCATTGCCTTGTAACAAGTCAAAACCTGTATTTGCATGGCTGACACGAGGTGTTCCCAAGGCTTCGGGACTAAAATTAGTCCGTTCCTCATACCAAACGTTACTAGGGCGGATTTCTGAAATTCTACCAGTCTCTATCAATTCTTTGAAGTAGTGGAGGCTATACGGCAACATTTCTTTGTCTAATTCACAAATGTCTGCTAAAAAGGATTGCCCATAAAAAGTCTTGATTCCTAGTTTATGCAACATGAGATGGTTCATGGTCGTATCCGAGAAACCGAGAAAAATCTTTGGTTTGATAACCTTTTGTAGTTGGTCATTTTCAAAAAGATAAGGTAGCAAGCGATAGGTATCGTTTCCACCAATGGCGCATAGGATCATGTCGATGCTATCATCAGAAAAGGCCTGAATCAAATCCTCTGCACGAGCTTCAGGATGTTCTTTGATAAAATCTAAGCCTTTTAGCGAATGAGGTAGAAAGATAGGATTGAGTCCGAGGTCTTTGAGACGTTGGACTCCCAAGTCCACTTCGTGCTTGACAAAGTCCTCTCCGATAATCCCACTAGACAAACTAACAATACCAATAGTAGAAACCATATCTCATCCTCCTAGAAATAAATTGATGCTATTGTATCACAAAAGATGAGGGGAAACAACAAGAATTAGAGTCAGAAGAAGGCTTTTAGATCAAGAAAGTAGTAAAAAAGCAACCAATTGTGTGGTTGCTTTTTATATTAGTTGCATTTTTATAGAGCAGTAAGGAAGGTCAGTCCGCCAAGGATAACCCCGGCTGAGTTTGGAATGATTAGAATCCAGTCTTTCTTAGGTTCTTTTGTCCATCCATAAATGACCCAGATTAAGCAAGAGACTGCTGCTGATAAAGGTTGAAATGGTTGAGCTTTATTTCCTTGTAAATTGGCAAAAATTTGAGGGATGTAGGCTATAAATACAATAATTCCGATAAAGGCACCAATTGAACCAACAATTTGATTAATTCTCTGTTTAGTCATATATATTTCTCCTTATTACTTTATTAGTATAACAGAAAAACAACTTGGATTCAAGGATAAAACCTCGGGATTCCAAGGGAAGACTTTACATTAGAATGTTATTAGAAAATGTGTTTACTTCTTTTGAGAATCGAAAAATGATTTGGAACTACAAAAAAAGTAGTCTGTCTACAAAACACACTACTTTTATTGTTTATCTTAATATCTAGCTGGTCCTGCACTTGCGCTCTTGATGTTGAAACGTTTCTTGAGGTAGAAACGTAGGGCAAGGAGAGCTCCTCCAATCACCAATAAAACAAGTGGTGGGAGGCTGATGTTGATGGCTTGTGGAAGGAAGTTACTCAAGAAGAGGATGAGAACCCAAGCAAACATAGTCGCTAACATAACCAAAAGTGATTTCCAGAATGGAGGGCGTTGGCTACGGTCAGTATCTGGTCCGTAGTAGCGGTAGATGAAGTGGTAGAGAAGGTAAAAGGCAACCCCACCAAAGGCCCCTACACTGATAAGTGTTACCAATCCGTAAGCTACGGGTTGGTTTGAGAAGAAGCTCATCAAGGCGCTAACTACTGCAAATAATCCTGTGATGAAAAGGGCTGAATCCAACATCATCAATTTTGGATCGTCGTTTTCTTTTGGATGTTCTTTTTCGTATTGCTCTTTTTCGCTGAAGCTATGAGCCCAGTGAGTTGGTGCTCCGTAGATAGAACGTGCTGTCACTCCCTTTGGTTGTTCCTCAAGGATATGAGGAATCACTTCTTCAAGGATAGCCTTGATTTCAGCATCTGTTTTTCCGTCCTTGAGAAATTGCTGGGTTGCAATATGGATAAATTCCTGGTTTTTCTTTGTTAATTCTTTTAAATCAATCTGTGACATAATAACTCCTGTTTAGAACCATTTTTTATGGATGAGGTAAAGAGTGAGAGAAACACTCATAGCAAAGGCGATAAAGACGATGAGCCAAAAAGCATGCGGTTCTCCGTTTAAAGGGATTTCATTGTCCTTAAAGTTCATTCCGTAAGCTGAGAAAATCATAGTCGGGATAGACATAACGATGGTCACGAGGGCCAAGGTTTTCATGATATTGTTCTGGTTGTTTGAAATGATAGAGGCAAAGGTCTCTGTCATAGAGTGAAGGACGTTTCCATAGATATCCGCCATCTCGATGGCCTGTTGCGTTTCAATCAAGGTATCTTCAAGTAAGTCTTCGTCTTCAAGGTATTTCTTAATATTGCTCGTTGCGCTGGTCAATTTTTTAATCACGCGCTCGTTTGTCTTAAGAGAGGCCTTGAAGTAGACGATGGTCTTTTCCAACTCCATGAGTTCAATCAATTCTTCATTTCGAGTAGATTTGTGAAGTTGGGTTTCGATTTGCTCACTCTTACGCTCAATTGAACGAAGGGCTGTCAGATAAATTTCAGCGTTGCGGTAGAGGATTTGAAAGATAAAGCGCGAACGCATAAAGGTATAGAAATTCCGAAGTCTCCGATTGATAAAGACATCTAGAAGTGGGAGAGGCTCCAAACAAGTGGTAATGATAGCCTCCTCTGTGATGATAATCCCCAAGGGAATAGTTACATAGTAGATACGGTTATTTCTCTCCTCGGTAATGGGAACGTCTACGATGATCAGAGTGTATTCATCTTCAATGGTAATACGAGACATTTCTTCCGCATCGAGTGGTGCACGGAGGTCAGCGATATCAATATCAAAGGCCGAGGCGATTTCCATTGATTCGCTTTGAGTAGGGTTGACGAGATTGATCCAAGTTCCCGATTCAAGTGTGTCAATCTCTTTGAATTCAGTTGTTGTTGAAAGAAAGACTTGTTTCATATCTCCTCCCCTTCCGTTTTTGTATTTTAGCGAATTTTTAGCACCGTACTATTATACTACAAAAACGCTTTTTTTGGTAATAGAATCCGACATTTTTTGCTATATCTGGTATAATAGAAAGCAATAACGGACTAGAAAGAAGTAACATGCAAGATAAGATTGTCATCCATGGGGCTCGCGCCCATAATTTAAAAAATATTGACGTGGAAATACCACGAGACAAGCTAGTTGTGGTGACGGGACTATCTGGATCTGGAAAGTCTAGTTTAGCCTTTGATACCCTCTATGCTGAAGGGCAACGTCGTTATGTAGAGAGTCTATCTGCCTATGCGCGACAATTTTTGGGCAATATGGAAAAGCCAGATGTGGATTCTATCGATGGTCTTAGTCCTGCTATTTCCATTGACCAGAAAACGACTAGTAAAAATCCTCGTTCGACAGTTGGAACAACGACTGAAATCAACGACTACCTACGTCTCCTCTATGCACGTGTAGGAACACCCTACTGTATCAACGGACATGGGGCTATCAAAGCTTCGTCTGTAGAGCAGATTGTCGACAAGGTCTTGGAATTGCCAGAGCGCCAGCGTCTGCAGATTTTGGCTCCTGTTATTCGTAAGAAAAAAGGGCAGCATAAGACGCTGATTGAAAAGATTCAAAAAGATGGTTACGTCCGTGTCCGTGTCGATGGAGTTGTTTACGATGTGACTGAAGTTCCTGAACTTGAAAAGAATAAGCAACACAACATCGATGTGGTGGTGGACCGTATCATCATAAAGGATGGGATTCGTAGTCGTCTTTTTGACTCGATTGAGGCAGCCCTTCGTATCGCTGAAGGATATGTCATTATCGATACCATGGACGACTCTGAGTTGCTCTTCTCAGAACACTATGCTTGTCCAGTATGTGGCTTTACGGTTCCAGAACTAGAACCTCGTCTTTTCTCTTTCAATGCTCCTTTTGGGTCATGTAGTGAGTGTGATGGTTTGGGTATCAAGCTAGAGGTGGATATTGATTTAGTGATACCAGATGCTAGCAAGACTCTTCGTGAGGGAGCCCTAGTACCTTGGAACCCTATCTCTTCGAACTATTATCCAAATATGCTAGAACAAGCCATGACAGCCTTTGGAGTGGATATGGATACGCCTTTTGAGAATTTATCAGAATCAGATAAGAACTTGATTCTCTACGGGTCTGATGGGAAAGAATTCCATTTCCACTATGAAAATGAATTTGGCGGTGTGCGCGATATCGACATTCCTTTTGAAGGGGTTGTCAATAACATCAAGCGTCGCTATCACGAGACTAACAGTGATTACACCCGTACTCAGATGCGTCTCTATATGAATGAGCTAACTTGTGGTACCTGCCACGGTTATCGTCTCAATGACCAGGCCTTATCTGTTCGAGTAGGGGGAGAAAAAGGACCCCATATCGGAGAAATTTCAGACCTCTCCATCGCAGACCATCTGGAGGTCATTGATCAACTAAGCCTGTCTGAAAATGAAGCTATCATCGCTCGCCCAATCCTGAAGGAAATCAAGGACCGCTTGACCTTCCTCAATAATGTGGGGCTTAACTATCTGACGCTTTCTCGTTCAGCAGGAACATTATCAGGTGGGGAGAGCCAACGTATTCGCTTGGCAACCCAGATTGGTTCTAATCTATCAGGTGTTCTTTATATCCTAGATGAGCCGTCCATCGGTCTTCACCAAAGGGACAATGATCGCCTGATCGCCAGTCTGAAAAAGATGCGGGATTTAGGAAATACTCTCATCGTGGTAGAACACGATGAAGATACCATGCGAGAGGCTGATTATCTGATCGACGTCGGTCCTGGTGCAGGGGTCTTTGGTGGAGAGATTGTTGCCGCAGGAACGCCCAAGCAAGTGGCTCGCAACAGCAAGTCGATCACAGGTCAGTACTTGTCAGGCAAACGTGCCATTCCAGTGCCAGAAGAGCGGCGTGTCGGTAATGGTCGTTTAATCGAAGTGACGGGAGCGCGTGAAAACAACCTACAAAATATCACTGCTCGCTTCCCCCTCGGAAAATTCATTGCGGTGACAGGGGTATCAGGTTCAGGGAAATCGACCCTCATTAACAGTATTCTCAAAAAAGCCATTGCTCAAAAACTAAATCGCAATTCAGACAAACCTGGGAAGTTCAAGACTATTACAGGAATTGAGCATATCGACCGTCTGATTGATATTGACCAGAGTCCTATTGGAAGAACACCAAGGTCCAATCCTGCAACCTATACAGGTGTCTTTGATGACATTCGAGACCTCTTTGCACAGACAAATGAAGCCAAGATCCGTGGTTACAAAAAGGGTCGTTTCAGTTTCAATGTTAAGGGTGGTCGCTGTGAGGCATGCTCGGGTGACGGTATTATCAAGATTGAGATGCACTTCTTGCCAGATGTTTATGTGGCTTGTGAAGTCTGCCACGGAACCCGCTACAACAGTGAGACCCTAGAAGTTCACTACAAGGAAAAAAATATCTCGCAGGTCTTGGACATGACCGTCAACGATGCGGTGGAGTTCTTCCAACACATTCCAAAGATTCAACGTAAACTTCAGACTATCAAGGATGTGGGGCTTGGTTATGTGACCTTAGGACAACCAGCTACGACACTTTCTGGGGGAGAAGCGCAGCGTATGAAGCTGGCTAGCGAACTCCACAAGCGCTCGACAGGCAAGTCTTTCTACATTTTAGATGAGCCGACAACTGGTTTGCATACTGAGGACATCGCTCGATTACTCACCGTTTTGTCTCGCTTTGTCGATGATGGAAATACAGTTCTCGTAATTGAGCACAATCTAGATGTTATCAAAACAGCAGACCATATTATCGACTTAGGACCAGAAGGTGGTGTCGGTGGCGGAACCATTATCGCAACAGGAACACCAGAGGAAGTAGCTGCTAATGAAGCTAGCTATACAGGACAGTATTTGAAAGGAAAGTTACATCATGAATAAACGTGTGCAAGCATTTCTCGATAAAATGCAAGAAAAAGAATTAGATGGAATTATTATCAACAACCTTAAAAACGTCTACTATTTGACAGGATTTTGGGGTTCAAATGGGACAGTCTTTATCAGTCGTGACCGTCAAGTCTTGGTGACAGATGCCCGCTATATTATCGCTGCTAAGCAAGAAGTAACTGGTTTTGAGATTTTTGCAGAGCGTGACGAGTTGGCTATTATCGCAAAGATTGCAAAAGATATGGGCCTTTCTCGTATCGGGTTTGAAGATGAGATTTCAGTTTCTTATTACCATCGTATGCAAACAGCCTTTAAAGGTTTGGAATTGCTCCCTCAAACTCAGTTTGTTGAAGCCCTTCGTATGATTAAGGACGAGACAGAGATTGCGACTATTCGTAAGGCTTGTTCCATCTCAGACCAAGCTTTCCACGATGCTCTTGACTTTATCAAGCCAGGTAAGACAGAAATTGAAATTGCCAATTTCCTTGACTTCCGTATGCGTGAGCTGGGAGCGGCAGGTTTGTCTTTTGACACAATCTTAGCAAGTGGAATCAACTCTTCTAAACCTCATGCCCACCCAATGCACAAGCCAGTAGAACTAGGTGAAGCTATTACTATGGACTTCGGTTGCCTTTACGACCACTATGTCAGTGATATGACTCGTACTATCTACCTAGGTCATGTCAGTGATGAACAAGCAGAAATCTACAACACTGTTTTGAAGGCTAACCAAGCTCTGATTGACCAAGCTAAGGATGGCTTAGGTTTCCGTGATTTTGATAAAATCCCTCGTGATATTATTGTGGAAGCAGGCTATGGAGAATATTTTACTCACGGTATCGGGCACGGTATCGGACTTGATATCCACGAAGAACCTTACTTTAGCCAAACTTCCAAAGAAGTTATCAAAACTGGTATGGTCTTGACTGATGAACCTGGTATTTATATTGAAGGTAAATACGGAGTTCGTATTGAAGATGATATCTTGATTACAGATACAGGTTGTGAGTTATTAACCCTTGCTCCAAAAGAATTAATCGTAATCTAAGAAAAATGAGATAAATCGTTGACTTTTACTAGTTAAAGGTTTATACTGAAAGGCGAAAACGGTAGGTGAGGCTACCATAGGGATACGGATGACTACCGCAAAGCAGTGGAGACACTACTCGTTGGTCAACAGTCCTGGTCGCGAAGGTCAAGACTAAGCTCATTACATCGCCCTATGGAGTTAAAGCTTGAACGAAAACAGATAATCAGTTTTTTAGTCCTGCCATTTTATGGCAGGATTTTCTGCTGTTTTAAAACAAAGAAAGGAGACAAACGATGCAAATTGACGATCATCCAGAACCGCACATACACACCCAATCGCTGATTTGTGTCGTTCTGTCCCTATAAAGTGATTGGTCTCTGTGTATGATACTCTTCGAAAATCAAATTCAAACCACGTCAACGTCGCCTTGCCGTACTCAAGTACAGCCTGTGGCTAGTTTCCTAGTTTGCTCTTTGATTTTCATTGAGTATGAAATCACTATTCATACAGATAGGAGAAACCAATGAAAACTACAAAAGAAAGATTAGCAGCAGCTATTCAAGCTCCATTCGCAGACAGTCTAGCTTTTTACCATACAAGTCTAAAAGGCTTAGACCAAGAACAAGTCGAAGAAAACCGTGACCTATATGGTGAAAACACCATCACAAAAGGTCAAGAGGATTCCATCTTTAAAAAGATTTATGAGTCTATTATCAATCCTTTCACAATCATTTTACTTGTGATTGCCTTTATCTCTCTCGTTACAAACGTTTGGCTTGCCAAACCTGGCCAAGAGGATCCTACGACCTCTATCATTATCGTTGTCTTGATTTTGATATCAGGAGGCATCCGTTTTGTCCAAGAGTTGCGGAGCGACAAGGCAACAACCAATCTTTCAAAAATGATTGTCAACACTGCAACTGTTATTCGTGATGGTCTTGAACAAGAGTTACCCATCGATGAGTTGGTTGTAGGAGATCTCGTGAAATTGAGCGCTGGAGATATGATTCCAGCAGATGTCATCTTGTTTGAATCCCGAGACTTTTTCGTTCAACAATCAGGTTTGACTGGAGAAAGTGATGCAGTCGAAAAGCTTGCTTTAAATAAAGCTACTAATCAAAATGTAGAGAGTCTTTTAGAAGCAGAATCTTTAGCATTCATGGGGACAAACGTTATCTCAGGAAGTGCTACAGCTATGGTTTTAGCTGTTGGGGATGACACCATGATGGGAGCTATTGAGCAAACTCTCAACACCTACGATGAACCAACTTCTTTTGAACGTGAAATGAACAGCATTTCTTGGCTCTTGATCCGCTTGATGCTTGTCATGGTTCCGATCGTGTTTTTCGCAAATGGGTTGACTGATGGAGACTGGCTAGAGGCTGGAGTCTTTGCCTTGAGCGTCGGTGTCGGACTGACACCAGAAATGCTTCCAATGATTATCACAGCCAGCTTGGCCAAAGGTTCCATTATTATGGCCAAGGAAAAGGTGGTCATCAAAAAACTCAATGCTATCCAGGACCTAGGAGCAATCGATATCCTATGTACGGATAAAACTGGAACTCTAACGCAAGATGAGATTGTCTTAGAATACCCCTTGGATATCCATGGTGATTTGGATATGGCAGTCTTAAGAAGAGCTTATCTAAATTCACATTTCCAAACAGGTTTGAAAAACTTGATGGACCGTGCCATTATCAGTAGAACTGAAAAAGAAGCCAAAGAACACGCTATTCTACAAGATTTGGATAAAATCTTCCAAAAGATTGATGAACTGCCTTTTGACTTTGAACGCAGACGCATGAGTGTCATCGTCAAAGATGACAGCAATGTCGTTAGTATGGTTACCAAAGGCGCTTTAGAAGAAATGTTGAACATTTCGACTCATGTGGAATATCGCGGAGAAATCATTCCCTTAACCGAAGACATTCGCCAAGAAGTATTAGCAGAAGTTGGTCAATTAAACCGTCAAGGTTTGCGTGTTTTAGGTGTTGGTTACAAGTCAGGTCTACGTGAAGATTATGCCTATGCTGTGACTGATGAAAGTGACATGATCCTTACGGGTTACCTTGCCTTTTTGGATCCGCCAAAACCATCTGCAGCACCAGCCATTCAAGCTCTACTTGAGCATGGTGTCAAAACAAAAATTTTAACTGGGGATAACGAAAAAGTAACCCAAGCCATTTGTGAAAAGGTTGGTTTGGACGTTGAGCATATGCTCTTAGGGGCTGACATTGACCAAATGACAGATCAAGAATTGGCAGAAGCGGTTGAAAGTGTAACAGTATTTGCTAAATTGTCTCCTGATCAAAAAGCCCGTATCATTCTACAGTTAAAGAAAAATGGTCACGGTGTTGGTTATATGGGTGACGGTATTAATGACGCTCCATCCATGAAGGTGGCAGATGTCGGTATTTCTGTAGATACAGCAGTAGACATCGCCAAAGAAACAGCGGATGTTATTTTGCTAGACAAGGATCTCATGGTTCTTGAGACAGGTATTGTTGAGGGCCGTAAGGTCTACGCCAACATGACCAAGTACATCAAGATGACAGTTAGTTCAAACTTTGGGAATATCTTCTCACTCCTTGTTGCGAGTATCTTCTTGCCATTTTTACCAATGGCCCCTGTTCATCTCATTGTCCTAAACCTAGTCTATGATTTGTCTTGTGTGGCATTGCCATTTGATAATGTGGATCCAGACTTCCTTAAACAACCCCATACATGGGAAGCAAAATCCATTACGCGATTTATGGTTTGGATGGGACCAATCTCATCTGTCTTTGATATTTTGACCTTTATCTTCCTCTACTTTATCATTGTTCCATTGGTGACAGGCCATCATTATGTTCATGGGTCAGAATCTGCCCTTCAGTTTATTATCTTGTTCCAAACAGGATGGTTCATCGAATCTATGTGGTCTCAAACCATGGTCATCCATATGCTTCGTACAGCAAAAGTTCCTTTTGTACAAAGCAGACCAGCTTGGCTTGTGATTTTGATGACACTGGTTGCAGCCTTTTTCGTAACCAGTCTACCTTATGGACCGCTAGTAAATATCCTTCGTCTAGCACCCTTAGGGCTTCCTTACTTCTTATTCTTAATCTGTATTATTTTCTTGTATATGTTTAGCGTTACAGTTATTAAGAAGTTTTACATTAAGAAGTATAAAGAATGGTTATAGTTCGTATTTTGTCAAGAAAAAAGTTCAAAAATTGCCAAAAAAGTTAAAATTTTTTAAAAATAGGTCGCAAGTCCGATGTTTTTTATGGTATAATAGTCTAAACTGATAGTAACATGTAGCGAAAGGGGTAGGTACATGATCAAAATTTATACAGTCTCAAGTTGTACTAGCTGTAAAAAAGCGAAGACCTGGCTCAATGCCCACCAGTTAAGTTATAAAGAACAAAACCTCGGTAAGGAAGGAATTTCGAGAGAAGAACTACTTGATATTTTGACAAAAACAGACAATGGAATTGCAAGTATCGTATCATCGAAAAATCGTTATGCAAAGGCCCTTGGTGTTGATATCGAAGATTTGAGTGTGAATGAAGTGCTCAACCTAATTATGGAAACACCACGTATCTTGAAAAGTCCGATTCTTGTAGATGAGAAACGCCTACAAGTCGGCTATAAAGAAGACGATATCCGTGCCTTTTTACCACGCTCTGTCCGTAATGTGGAAAATGCAGAAGCGCGTTTACGTGCGGCTCTATAAAACATCAAGGCTGGGAGTGACTCCTGGCCTTCTCTAATATTTAATACTCTTCGAAAATCAAATTCAAACCACGTCAGCTTCACCTTGCCGTACTCAAGTACAGCCTGCGGCTAGCTTCCTAGTTTGCTCTTTGATTTTCATTGAGTACAAATTGGATAACATGTGAGGATTTATGAAAAAGTTAGTCATTGGAACATTCGCAGCACTATTTTTGCTCGTTGGATGTGGTCAGAAAAAAGAAACAGCAGCTTCAACTACTGAGAGTTCTCAAGAAGCTCTACAGTCTACCTTGCCCGTATTAGAAAATGCAACCAAGAATACAGTTGTTACCAAGACCTTGGTTTTGCCAGCTGATGAGAGTGGAGCACAGCAAACTCAAATCATTACTTACAAAGGCAATCAATTTTTAAGCTTGACCATTCAGCAGAAACGTCCTGTATCAGAAGATTTAAAAAATTATATTTCTGAACGTGGATTAGACGAAGCTAAAAAAGCTCTAAAAGAAGCTGAGGACAAGGATGAGTCTGTTCAAGCAGCTCGAAAAATTTCAGGCTTTACCATTGAAACGACTCTTTTAAATGAGAAAGAAATGGAAACCAAGACTAGCTATGATTTCCAAACACTGGATCTCAAAAAAGCGAGTGAAAACGAATACTTGAAGAATGTTGGACTGGAAAATCTATTGAAAAACGAACCAGAGGACTATATTGCTAATCGTGTTGCAAATGGGGCAACAGTCCAGTAAAAAGTCAGAGAAAATCAGCAGAATCAGACTGTGTGATTTGTAGAACGACCGCGAATGTGCTATAATAGTACTATTCTAAGGAAAGAGGGTGTTAGAATGGGATTTACTGAAGAAACCGTACGTTTTAAATTGGACGATTCCAATAAAAAAGAAATCAGTGAAACATTGACAGATGTCTATGCTTCTTTGAATGAAAAGGGCTATAACCCTATTAACCAGATCGTGGGCTATGTTCTCAGTGGAGACCCAGCTTACGTTCCTCGTTATAACAATGCACGAAATCAAATCCGTAAGTATGAGCGAGATGAAATCGTTGAAGAACTGGTTCGCTACTATCTTAAAGGACAAGGAGTCGATCTATAATCTATGAGAATTATGGGATTGGACGTTGGTTCAAAAACGGTAGGGGTAGCGATTAGTGATCCACTTGGGTTTACGGCTCAAGGGCTTGAAATCATCCAAATCAATGAAGAACAAGGTCAGTTTGGTTTTGATAGACTTAAGGAGTTGGTTGATACATACAAGGTGGAGCGTTTTGTTGTTGGATTACCTAAAAACATGAACAATACCAGTGGACCACGAGTGGAAGCTAGTCAAGCCTATGGTGCAAAGCTAGAAGAACTTTTTGGTTTGCCAGTAGAGTATCAAGATGAACGCTTGACAACGGTTGCTGCTGAGCGCATGTTGATTGAGCAAGCAGACATTAGTCGCAATAAGCGAAAAAAGGTTATTGATAAATTAGCAGCTCAATTGATTTTGCAAAATTATTTAGATAGAAAATTTTAAGACAGAGGAGAAACTATGTCACACGATCACAACCACGATCACGAAGAACGTGAACTTATTACACTTGTAGATGAGCAAGGAAACGAAACTTTATTTGAAATCCTTTTGACTATTGACGGAAAAGAAGAATTTGGTAAAAACTATGTTCTTCTTGTACCAGTTAATGCAGAAGAAGATGAAAACGGTGAAGTTGAAATCCAAGCATACTCATTCATCGAAAATGAAGATGGAACTGAAGGTGAATTGCAACCAATCCCTGAAGATTCAGAAGATGAATGGAACATGATTGAAGAAGTCTTCAACAGCTTTATGGAGGAGTGATACAGTCTGGTAGACTGTATCAGCCCAACTCCCAGAAACTAGAGAGAGTTGGAACATCCAGTGGACGTTTTTAGCCTGACGCTAAAAATAAAAACCGTCAGTAAGTCCGAGGGATGTTTTTAGCCCAGCTCCTTGAATTAAGAGAGTGCTGGTAAGTCCAGTGGACGTTTTTAGCCTGACGCTAAAAATAAAATTTAGCTAGTATCTAGCAAAATGAGTAAAAAGCGAAGAGAATCTTCGCTTTTTTGTTAAGGATTAAGGAGATTAAGCGTGTTTGAAGTAGAAAAATGGCTTCATAGTCGAATCGGTTTAAATTTTAGATCAGGTTTGGGGCGTATGCAGAAGGCAGTAGATTTGTTGGGAAATCCTGAGGAATCTTACCCTATTATCCATGTTACAGGAACTAATGGCAAGGGGTCAACCATTGCCTTTATGAGAGAACTCTTTGTTTCTCATGGTAAGAAGGTGGGGACCTTTACTTCACCCCACATTGTTAGCATCCATGATCGGATTTGTATCAATGGTCAACCCATATCGGACGCAGACTTTATCCGTTTGGCAAATCAAGTTAAGGAAATGGAGCAAAGGCTTCTAGAGACACATGATCAATTGTCTTTTTTTGAGTTGTTAACCGTGATTGCTTTGCTTTATTTTAAAGAACAAGAGGTGGATCTAGTTCTATTAGAAGTTGGGATTGGTGGACTTCTTGATACCACTAATGTGGTGACTGGAGAGATTGCAGTTATTACATCAATCGGCCTAGATCACCAGGAGACCTTGGGCAATAGTCTGGAAGAAATCGCTGAACAGAAAGCAGGAATTTTTAAGCCAGAAAGAGTAGCAGTGATTGCAAACTTAGCTCCTGAAGCCCAGCTCGTTTGTCAAAAGATAGCAGAAGATTTAGATGTAACTCTCTACCAAGCTGACCGAGATTTTTCTTTCAAATCAGGAAATTTTTCTTCTTCTCTAGCGGATTTGACCCAATTAAAACTGGGTTTGGAAGGAGCTTATCAAGAGGAAAATGCCGCCCTTGCTTTGCAGGCATTTCTGTTGTTTATGACAGAGAGAGGTGAAAAGGTCAATGAGAATGCTGTCCGGTTTGCTCTGAAAACAACCAGCTGGGCTGGGAGGCTAGAAGTTGTTACGGAGCATACCTATCTGGATGGAGCCCATAACCTACCAGCTTTAGAACGATTGGTTGAATTTATCCAGGAAAAAATTCAGCAAGGATATCAACCTCAAATCCTTTTTGGAGCTTTAAAGCGTAAAGATTACAGTGGCATGCTTGGTTATCTGACCGATCATTTGCCTGATACAGCTCTCTATGTGACGAGTTTTGACTATCAGGGATCTTTGGAGGAGAAAGATTTGAGTGACTATCATAGAGTTGCTTCCTATCGAGACTTTATAGATGATTTTGAAAAGTCTGCAGGTGAGAAAGACTTACTGTTTGTTACAGGTTCCCTCTATTTTATATCTGAAGTTCGTGCCTACCTTATAAAAATATAGTTGCTTGATTGACCTTGTTTCCTTTATTTGATATAGTATAAGTAGAATAGTTCTGCAGTTTTTCTGCCTTTAGCTCCTGAAAGAAAGGAGACATTATGTCACTAAAAAAATTTACACTTTCTCTTGCTACTGTGGCAAGTCTTAGTCTCTTAGTTGCTTGTTCGTCAACAACGAAGCCGGCGCCGTCATCCCAAGCAAGCTCTAGCTCTGAAGTGAGCACTAGTCAAGTATCAGAAACCAGTGCTTCTAGTTCTACTACTAGTGCAAAGACTGACGCAACTACTAATATAGATGGGACCTACAAGGGACAAGACGAGGGAGATAGCATTACTCTTGTAGTCACTGGAAATACCGGAACGTGGACAGAAGTTGAAGCGAACGGAGATAAAGAGGTGAAGAAGGTGACCTTCGAACCAGAAAATCAGAGAGTCTTTATTGGAGACGATATCAAGATTTATGTGGCAGAGGAGAACCAGATTATTATCGATGACATGGACCGTGAGGCTTCAGATCGTATCGTTTTAAAGAAATAGACATCATTTGTTGGGATTTGGATCTGTAAAAGACGGATTCAAATCCTTTTTTCATTAACTTTGAGCTCAAAAAAATTCCATACTCTTAAGGTAGCTAATGTCTACCCCAAAAGTATAGAATGAGTGAAATTAAAGAAATCGTTCCTGTAAAAAGTGAGCGACGCCATCTTCTTCGTTGGTCAATGGTAATTGCTCGTCTGCGAAAGGTAACAGAGCAGGATTTGCGTTTTTCATGGCATAGCCTTTACTTGCAAAAGAAAGCATTTCTTGGTCATTATGTTCGTCACCAAAGGCAATCAAATTCTGTTTGTCTATATTCATGACCTTGAGAAGATATTCGAGGGCAAAGGCCTTGTGAACTCCTTTGGGAGTACATTCGAGAATGTTCAAAGGGCCACCCCAAGTGTTAATATTGAGTTGGTGCTTGTAGAAGCTGTTCATCTCTTCAGCTAGTGCATATTTGTCACTTGCACGAGTCTGCAATAAAATGCAGTTAGGATTCTTGGTGACAAGTTCGGAATTAAATTGATTTTCAGGTCTGAAGTTTTCAACACCAAACAACCTAGGGTCGGCAATCTCTTTGTCTGGAGCCGTAATGTAAAACTTTTTACGGTATTCACCAGCGATAAAGTCTGCCTCGATTTTCTCTTTTCGTTGAACCATATCTAAGAGATATTTTTTATCAACAGTCAGGCATTTTTCATGCTCCCAAACCTTACCAGGCAGGTGAGTGAGCGAACCATTGAAGTTAATCATAGGCGTTTCAAGTTCAAGCTGATCATAAAAATCTTTAGCCATACGATAAGGGCGACCAGTTGCGATAACAACTTGGTGGCCTTTTTTAGAGATTTTCTTAATCGTTTCAATAGTAAAATCAGAAAGTTTGCTTTCAGAGTTGAGCAAGGTTCCGTCCAAATCGACGGCAATCATTTTTTTAGTCATAAAATCCTCCCGAATCTAGTTTCAGATAAGATGTTTTCTATTATATCAGAAAGTGACTAGAAAAGCTGATAATAAGCGAAAATAGGGAGAATAATATCTCATAAGAATTTTTAAAATTAGAAAAAACATCTTGAAAAGATGAATGATTGGTGATATAATAGTAGTATTGTTCGTAAAATGACAAAGGAGATTAAAAATGGACAAACTATTTAAACTAAAAGAGCACGGGACAGATGTCCGTACAGAGGTGCTTGCTGGTTTAACAACTTTCTTTGCAATGAGTTATATTCTCTTTGTAAATCCTCAAATGCTTTCACAAACAGGAATGCCTGTTCAAGGTGTCTTCTTGGCTACAATCATTGGTTCTGTTGTGGGGACTTTGATGATGGCCTTCTATGCTAACTTACCATATGCGCAAGCTCCAGGTATGGGACTCAATGCCTTCTTCACATTTACCGTTGTATTTGGGATGGGTTATAAATGGCAAGAAGCTCTTGGGATGGTCTTCATCTGCGGGATTATTTCATTGATTATTACATTGACCAATGTTCGTAAAATGATTATTGAGTCTATTCCTACAACACTTCGTTCAGCGATTTCAGCTGGTATTGGGGTTTTCCTTGCTTATGTTGGAATTAAGAATGCTGGTCTCTTGAAATTCTCGATTGACCCGGGTACTTATACAGTAGCAGGTGAAGGAGCAGATAAGGCTCAAGCAGCACTTACTGCAAACTCAGCAGCTGTTCCAGGATTGGTAGACTTCAACACTCCAGCTGTCTTGGTAGCTCTTGCAGGTCTTGCCATTACTATCTTCTTCGTTGTTAAGGGAATCAAAGGCGGTATCATCCTTTCTATTTTGACAACGACAGTTCTTGCGATTGCTGTTGGTCTTGTTGATTTGTCTAGCATTGACTTTGCAAGCAACAATCTTTCATCAGCAGTTAACGACCTAGGAACTTTGTTTGGTGCTGCTCTTGGTTCAGAAGGATTGGGATCTTTGATTTCAAACACCTCTCGTTTGCCAGAAACCTTGATGGCCATTCTTGCCTTCTCATTGACAGATATTTTTGATACTATCGGTACTCTTATCGGTACTGGTGAAAAAGTTGGTATCATTGCGACAAGTGGTGAAAACCACGAATCAGTTAAATTGGATAAGGCTCTTTACTCTGACTTGGTTGCAACTTCAGTAGGTGCCATTGCAGGTACTTCAAACGTTACAACTTATATTGAGTCTGCAGCGGGTATCGGTGCTGGTGGACGTACTGGATTGACAGCCTTAGTTGTTGCTATCTGTTTTGCTCTATCAAGCTTCTTTAGCCCGCTTCTAGCAATCGTTCCAACAGCTGCAACTGCACCAATTTTGATTATCGTTGGAATTATGATGCTCTCTAACTTGAAAAACATTCCTTGGGATGATATGGCTGAAGCTGTTCCAGCTTTCTTCACATCTATCTTTATGGGATTCAGCTACTCAATTACACAAGGGATTGCCGTTGGTTTCTTAACTTATACTTTGACGAAGGTTGTCAAAGGTCAAGTGAAAGATGTGCATGTCATGATTTGGATTTTGGATGCCTTGTTTATCTTGAACTACATTAGTATGGCTCTTAACTAATGACAAAAACTAAAAAAAGAGGGGAGTCTCCCCTTTTTTTGTTGATGGAAATATCACAAAATAAAACTTTTTGGTATAATAAGTACATGTACACAAAAAATGAAGATGAGTTGATTGCACTTGGGGAAAAGCTAGGGCACTTGTTAGAAAAAAATGATGTGTTGATTTTGACTGGTGAGTTAGGTGCTGGGAAAACAACACTAACAAAAGGTCTAGCTAAAGGATTAGGCATTCATCAAATGATTAAGAGTCCTACTTATACCATTGTTCGAGAATATGAAGGACGTCTACCTCTGTATCACTTAGATGTTTATCGTATCGAAGGGGATGCAGATTCTATCGACTTGGATGAATTTCTTTTTGGTTCAGGTGTAACGGTTATTGAGTGGGGACATCTATTGGGTGAGGATCTCCCTTCAGATTATCTGGAGTTAGAAATCCTAAAAAAAGATGAGGGGCGAGAAATGGTCTTTCATGCTCATGGTCAAAGGGCAACAGAACTTTTGAAAGGATTGACGGATGGAGTATGATCTTTTAATCCGTGAAGCGGAAACCCAGGATGCTTCAGAAGTCATTGCTCTCTTGGATCAGATTGGTCAAGAGTCTAATTTTACCAGTCTGGATGAAAATGGAATTGCAATGACTGAGTCTGAGATGCAACATTTTTTGGACAAGCAGGCCCAGTCGGATAATCAAATTACCCTACTCGCTTTTTTGAATGATGAGTTAGTAGGAATCATCAATATAACAGCTGATCAACGTCCACGAGTCCGTCATATTGGAGATGTCTTTTTAGGAATAAAAAAAGCTTACTGGGGAAATGGTCTCGGTAGTGTCCTGATGGAAGAAGCTATTGAATGGGCCAAATCAAGTGATAGTATTCGACGTCTACAATTGACAGTTCAAAAAAGAAATCTTGCTGCGGTGCATCTGTATGAAAAAATGGGCTTTATCATAGAAGGATTACAGGAACGTGGCGCTTGTATAGAAGGAGGAGAGTTTCTAGATGTTTACCTGATGGGTCAACTGATAGATGAATAAAAGTATGGCAAAAAAGATAATCGGAATGTTTTTAGGCTTTGTTCTTGTGACAGTACTTGGTGTGGGAGCTTATGCCTATACGATCTACCAACAGAGTACACAGACTTTGGCTAAAACCTATAAAAAAATCGGTGAAGAAACCAAGGTCATTGAAGCGACCGAACCTCTGACGATTTTGCTTATGGGCGTGGACACAGGGAATGTTGAACGTACAGATCCATGGGCTGGTAATAGTGATTCAATGATCTTGGTCACAGTGAATCCTAAAACTAAGAAGACAGTCATGATGAGTTTAGAGCGAGATATTCTCACACAAATCCAGCAGCCAGATGGTAGTGTAATAGAGGCTAAACTCAATGCCGCCTATGCCAATGGTGGAGCAGAGTTGTCTATTTCAACGATTCAAAAAATGATGAATATCCATATCGACCGCTATGTGATGGTCAATATGCATGGACTTCAAAGAATGGTTGATGCTGTGGGTGGTATTACAGTGAACAACACTCTAGGTTTCCCAATCTCTATCCAAGATCAGGAACCATTTAACACGATTTCTATCGGTGTTGGCGAACAGAAGCTAAATGGTGAAGAAGCCCTTGTTTATTCACGTATGCGTTATCAGGATCCAGAAGGAGACTATGGTCGTCAAAAACGTCAGCGTGAAGTGATTCAAAAAGTTGTCGAGAAGATTCTTAGTTTGAATAGTGTGAGTCACTATCAAGAGATTCTGAAGGCTCTTAGCGATAATATGCAGACAAATATCGAAATTACAACGACAACGATTCCTCAGTTGATGGGTTATCAAGATTCATTTAAAAATATTGAGTCTCAACAATTGCGTGGAGAAGATGCAATGCTTCAAGGGACATCTTACCAAATCGTGACATCTGAGCATATGTTAGAGATGCAAAATCTTTTACGCCGTTCGCTCGGGCAACCAGAGGTTACGAATTTGGAGACTAATGTAGTCTTGTATGAGAATCTTTATGGTCAGGGTCAGTTGCCTCAATCTACTAGTGTTGCAGTAGAAGAATTAGAATAATAGGAAACTATTCATCAAATCGTAGGAATTATCCTGCGATTTTTTCAAAGAAATCCGAATAGGTAAGTAGGAGGAAAAAATGAAAGCAGAAATTATAGCTGTGGGAACAGAGATTTTGACAGGTCAGATTGTCAATACCAATGCGCAATTCTTGTCTGAAAAGTTGGCTGAAATCGGTGTAGATGTCTATTTTCAGACGGCTGTAGGAGATAACGAGGCTCGTCTCTTATCCTTGTTAGAAATTGCTCAGAATCGCAGTAGTCTAGTTATTTTAACAGGTGGCTTGGGGCCAACGGAAGATGATTTGACTAAGCAAACTTTAGCCCAATTTTTGGGACGTGACTTGACTTTTGACCCTCAGGCTCAGGCTAAGCTGGATGACTTTTTTGCTCACCGACCAGACTATGCTCGAACTCCAAATAATGAACGCCAGGCTCAAATTGTTCAAGGTTCAACTCCATTACCAAACGAAACAGGGCTAGCAGTAGGTGGCATGATTGAAGTGGCTGGGGTAACATACGTCGTTCTACCAGGACCTCCAAGTGAATTGAAACCTATGGTCTTAAATGAGCTGCTTCCGAGATTGACAACGGGCTCTAAACTCTATTCACGTGTGTTGCGTTTCTTTGGGATTGGTGAGAGTCAGTTAGTGACCATTCTATCAGATTTAATTGACCAGCAGACAGATCCAACCTTGGCACCTTATGCTAAAACTGGGGAAGTGACCCTTCGCTTATCGACCAAGGCTAAGAGTCAAGAAGAAGCGGATCGTGTTCTAGATGCTCTAGAACAAAAAATCCTTGAAAGAGAAACCTTTGAGGGTGTTTCACTTCGAGAAATTTGCTATGGCTATGGGGAAGAAACCAGCTTGGCTAGCCTGGTGCTAGAAGAGTTGAAAAAGCAAAAGAAAACCATCACTGCAGCAGAAAGCTTGACTGCAGGTCTTTTTCAAGCTACTTTGGCAGATTTTTCAGGTGTATCTGCTATTTTTAAAGGTGGTTTTGTGACTTATAGCCTTGAAGAAAAAGCAAAAATGCTTGATATTCCACAGGCTGAATTGGAAAAATATGGAGTTGTATCGGCTTTTACTGCTGAAAAAATGGCTGAACAGGCGCGCATCAAAACCCAGTCAGATTTTGGAATTAGTTTGACAGGAGTGGCTGGACCAGACAGCCTAGAAGGACATCCAGCAGGTACAGTCTTTATCGCTTTGGCACAAGCTTCGGGTACAGAAGTTATCCAGGCCAATATCGCAGGTAGAAGTCGTGGAGATGTGCGAGAAATTGCAGTCCTACATGCCTTTAACCTAGTTCGCAAAGCTTTATTAAGTGCTGGAGATTTGTTATAATAGAAGAAGGTCTTAGGACTATTAGAATATAGGAGAACAAAATGGCGAAAAAACCAACAAAAAAATTAGACGAAATTGGCAAAAAATTTGGTGCTGATCGTGAAAAAGCCCTAAACGATGCCCTTAAATTGATTGAAAAAGACTTCGGTAAGGGATCAATCATGCGCTTGGGTGAACGTGCAGAGCAAAAAGTCCAAGTGATGAGTTCAGGATCTTTGGCTCTGGATATTGCTCTTGGATCAGGTGGTTATCCAAAGGGACGTATCATTGAAATCTACGGACCAGAGTCATCAGGTAAGACAACAGTAGCCCTTCATGCGGTAGCGCAAGCCCAAAAAGAAGGCGGAATTGCTGCCTTTATCGATGCAGAGCACGCTCTTGATCCAGCCTATGCAGCAGCGCTTGGAGTTAATATCGATGAATTGCTCTTGTCACAACCAGACTCAGGGGAGCAAGGTCTTGAAATTGCTGGGAAATTGATTGACTCAGGTGCGGTTGACCTTGTTGTTATCGACTCAGTTGCAGCTCTTGTGCCTCGTGCGGAAATCGATGGGGATATCGGAGATAGCCACGTTGGTCTTCAAGCTCGTATGATGAGCCAGGCTATGCGTAAACTCGGGGCTTCTATTAACAAGACAAAGACAATTGCTATCTTCATCAACCAATTGCGTGAAAAAGTAGGGGTTATGTTTGGTAATCCAGAAACAACTCCTGGTGGACGTGCCCTTAAATTTTACGCTTCTGTCCGTTTGGATGTTCGTGGAAGCACACAAATCAAGGGAACTGGTGACCAAAAAGATACGAGCGTAGGTAAGGAAACCAAGATTAAGGTTGTTAAAAACAAGGTGGCTCCACCATTTAAAGAAGCCTTTGTTGAAATCATGTATGGTGAAGGGATTTCAAGAACTGGTGAGCTTTTGAAGATTGCAAGTGATCTTGACATCATCAAGAAAGCAGGAGCATGGTACTCTTATAAAGACGAAAAAATCGGACAAGGTTCTGAAAATGCTAAGAAATACTTGGCGGATCACCCAGAAATCTTTGATGAAATTGACCACCAAGTTCGTGTCAAGTTTGGCTTGATTGAAGATGATGCAGTGGCCGATGAAAAAGTTGCACCTGTGGAATCAGAAGTAGCTAATCAAGAAGTGACTCTTGACCTTGGCGATGATCTTGAAATCGAAATTGAAGATTAGAAAGTAAAAGTGGTGGAGGAATCCCCACTTTTTCTGTTATCGTGGGCTAATACTCAATGAAAATCAAAGAGCAAACTAGGAAGCGATCCGCAGGCTGTACTTGAGTACGACAAGGCGAAGCTGACGTGGTTTGAATTTGATTTTCAGTATAAAGAACTGAAACAATGAGAGCTTAAGAATTGCTAAAACTAGCATCTTCGGATAAAAAGTAGAAAGACTATTGAAAAAGATTTGATTTGATGATAAAATAAATTAAAAGAAAAATTAGTATAAGGAGATTATTATGGAAAAACGTTTAGTTCGTAACGTTCAAGATAAAAAAATTGCTGGTGTTTGTGCAGGTCTTGCTGACTACTTAGATATGGACCAAACATTGGTTCGTGCTATTTGGATTCTCTTCACATTGCTAGGTGGATCAGGAATTCTTGCTTACCTCATTCTTTGGCTCATCATGCCAGAGGCTGGAACAGAAGCGTAAACTTAGTGCATCTTTATAATATAAATCATGATAAGGCTGAGACAAAATTGTTTCAGCCTTATTTATTATGAGCTAGGGATAGTTTTTTCCAAATTTTCATCTTCTTTGGGAAAAATAAAAAATCACCTGCAACAGGTGATTGCATATCGGTTATAGAGAAAATTACAAATCTTTAATGGAGATTCAAAGTTGCAATCTAGATTAGTGTTCACTAAAGCGACGGTACTCAATGTGGAAGTCAAAGTAATTCTCTTCTTGCAATTTTTGAAAGATATTGCGATAGGCTTCTTCATCAAAATGGTCACCGCGATAGAGAATTTCAAAGCTCATACCCTCGTATTCTAATAGAGCGTTGGCAGTTTTAAAACCATTTTGTAGGTAGAAGTCCATGCGAGCTTTTCGTTGTTCGAGGTTATCACAATCCTCGTCCAAACGCTCCACTTCAAGAATCATGGTACGTTGGTAAAAATCAATGAGTTTTTCAATGATTTCTCTCCCGTAGCCATGACTACGTAGATGGGGCATAATGGCAAAGAAGCTAATGTAGAAAGCTTTTTGGTTGGAAATGGCAAAAGCGAAGCCGACAAATTCTTCCTCGTTATAGAAAGCGAAAAAGTGAGCGTCATCTCTATCTTGGTAACTTAAAAATTCTTCCAAAGGGACCCGTTCTTCTTCAGGAAAGGCTTCCTTGTTTAATTGGTCAACTTTCTCAAGGTCTGGGAATATATCTGTAATTAACTGGCTGGTTAAGCTCATACATAGCCTCCTTTTCTGTCACGATTATACCAGATTGTTTGTATCTAGGCAACGCTTTCTTATCCAAACTCCCTTGTTCCCCTACTAGAAAGCTGATATAATAGCCTTATGAATAAAAAATCAACGGTGGACCTGATTCATGGTCCCATCCTTCCTGCGCTAATTAGTTTTGCATTACCGATTCTACTGTCCAATATCTTTCAGCAACTTTACAATACGGCTGATATCTTGATTGTTGGGCGTTTTTTAGGGCAAGATTCCTTGGCTGCAGTTGGAGCAACGACAGCCATTTTTGATTTGATTATCGGCTTTGCCCTCGGTGTTGGAAATGGGATGGGTGTTGTTATTGCACGTCTCTACGGCGCTCGTAATTTTGAAAAGATTAAGGAAGCTGTCGCAGCAACTTGGATTTTAGGGATTATCTTGAGTGTGCTTGTCATGTTGATGGGCTTTTTTGGTCTTTATCCACTCTTACAGTACCTAGAAACACCTGTAGAAATTCTCCCTCAGTCCTATGAATATATCTCCATGATTGTTAGCTGTGTGGGAGTGAGCTTTGCTTATAATCTTTTTGCAGGTTTGCTACGCTCTGTTGGTGATAGCCTTGCTGCGCTTGGTTTTCTTATTTTCTCAGCCATCGTTAATGTCATTCTGGATTTGTATTTTATTACACAATTGCAGTTGGGAGTTCAGTCTGCAGGTCTTGCAACCATTATATCCCAGGGTTTGTCAGCTATCCTTTGTTATTTCTATATCCGAAAGAGTGTTCCAGAGCTCCTTCCTAGGTTGAAGGATTTTAAATGGAATAAGGCCCTCTATGTCGATCTCTTAGAGCAGGGGCTAGCCATGGGCTTGATGGGTTCAATCGTCTCTGTCGGAAGTGTTATTTTGCAATCCTCTGTCAATAGTTTTGGAGCAGTCATTATCAGTGCTCAGACAGCAGCACGCCGAATCATGGCCTTTGCCTTATTGCCAATGACGGCTATCTCAGCATCGATGACGACTTTTATCTCTCAAAACTTTGGTGCAAAACGTCCAGATCGCATTGTCCACGGTCTTCGACTAGGGAGTTATATCAGTATGGCTTGGGCAAGCTTTGCTTGTGTATTCCTATTTTTTGCAAGTCCTAGCCTAGTTTCTTTCCTGGCAAGTTCGACAGACGGTTACTTGATTGAAAATGGGGCTTTGTACCTACGCATCAGTTCTGTATTCTATCCGTTTTTGAGTCTTTTATTGATCTATAGAAATAGCTTGCAGGGTCTCGGTCAAAAATTCTTGCCACTTGTATCAAGCTTTATCGAGTTTTTTGGTAAAATTATTTTCGTGGCTTGGATTATTCCTTGGACAGGTTATACAGGTGTGATTCTATGTGAGCCCCTTCTCTGGCTAGTTATGACTGCCCAACTTTACTTCTCACTTTCCAAACATCCATGGATCAAAGAAGGCAAGAAAATCTTGGCAGCCGGCGGGAAATCCTAGCTTGCTTTACAAAAGAAAATCCATTTCCTCTAGTGAAAATCAGCTAGACTTGTGTTATAATAAGAAAGATTAAAATGTGAAAAAAGGAGATTCCTAATGGGACGTAAATGGGCCAATATCGTAGCCAAGAAAACGGCTAAAGATGGAGCTAACTCTAAAGTATATGCAAAATTTGGTGTAGAAATCTATGTAGCAGCTAAAAAAGGTGAACCAGATCCAGAATTAAACACTGCTTTGAAATTCGTTGTCGATCGTGCCAAACAAGCGCAAGTGCCAAAACACGTTATTGATAAGGCTATCGATAAAGCAAAAGGAAACACAGACGAAACCTTTACAGAAGGTCGTTACGAAGGTTTCGGACCAAATGGTTCTATGTTGATCGTTGATACTTTGACTTCAAACGTTAACCGTACAGCTGCCAACGTGCGTGCTGCCTTTGGTAAAAACGGCGGAAATATGGGAGCTTCAGGTTCTGTATCTTATCTCTTTGACAACAAGGGTGTTATCGTATTTGCAGGTGACGATGCTGATGCTATTTTTGAACTCTTGCTTGAAGCAGATGTTGATGTAGATGATGTAGAAGCAGAAGAAGGAACAATCACTGTCTACACTGCACCAACTGACCTTCACAAGGCTATCGTTGCTTTGCGTGAGTCTGGTATTGAAGAATTCCAAGTAACTGAATTGGAAATGATTCCTCAATCAGAAGTTGAGTTGTCAGGTGAAGATTTGGAAACATTTGAAAAACTCTACGGAGTCCTTGAAGACGACGAAGACGTACAAAAAATCTACACAAACGTAGACGGATTCTAAGAATAAAAATAACCCCTTTGAACATTCAATATTTTCAAGGGGTTTGTTTATCTTGTTATGACAAAAGGGGTAAGAAAGAGACAAAAATCTCTTTTGCCCAAAACGTTATTAGTTATCTATAATCGTCTATAATCCAATGGATTGTGGAAATATCGTGGTGCTGGGATTTAGAAATCGAGACTTGGTCTACCGATTGCTATTCCCAGCACCTTTTTAGTTATATTAAATTTTCACTCCAGAATCAGATTGTTCTTTGCGATCTAGTCCGATGGCGAATTTACGGATCAGAAGAAACTGGCCATTTTCTTGTTTTACGAAGGTGAGCACAACTGTCTTAGGATCTGAACTGATGGAGAGATAGGTGATTCTTTTTATTTCATAGTCTCCCATAATTGAATCTGTTTCTGAATCTGGGATTCCGTGTTTCCTGATAATATCTTTGTAGTTGCTGCCTCCCTTCCCGCTATTAGAAGTGTCCCCTTCTACCAAGGCATCGAACTGTTCCTGGCTCCAAGTGAAGAATTCAGTATCTTCCTCATCATCTTCCTCACCTGTACTACTATCAGGAAGTTCATCATACTCCTCAGTATTAGTTGAAAAAGTGATGTTTCTATAGGGGTGACTAAAGGTTCTGGCAAGATCAGTAAAGATATTAGTAGATAGAACTTGAGTTATCAAAACAATGACAATGGAAATAAGACCTAAGGTTGTTCCAATAATGGCCAATGTTTTACGGTTTCTAAGATTGAGGACAATGCCAAAAATTCCTAAAATCAAAGAGGCGATGGCAAGGAAAAATGATAGGATGTTTACAATAGGTATCCAAGAACCAAGAAGTGCCAGGGTTCCAAAGATGATGGCAAGGATTCCTAAGATTTTCTGTTCTTTTTGCTTCATTTGTGAATGACTCATTTCTAGTAAACTGGATTTGTGTTCGTGTGAGATAGTGTTTATTATAGATAAAATAAGAGCTGATGTCAATTTATACCGAGATAGTTCTCATAGAAACTTTTTTCTTGACATCTTTTCTGAAAATGATAAAATAGTTCTCATGAAAACTTATTGGTTCTATAGAGAACTATTTATGTGTAAAAAGGAGCAATCATGGATAAGCCGATGTTAGTTTTTAAACGTTTTGGTCATCAGGTTCACCTGATGGTGCAAAAGGAAGCCAAGCGTTGTGGTATTGAATTTATGGGCGGACCACAGGGACAAGTTCTACGATTTTTAGATCGTCGTGAGCATGATCAGGAGTTAACACTTATCAAAGATATTGAACAAGAACTCAATGTCACTAAGTCAGTTGCTAGTAATTTGGTCAAGCGTATGGTGCAAAATGGTTTGGTAGAGTTGGAGGCGAGTCCAAGTGACAAGAGAGCTAAGTACGTTCGATTGACGGACAAATCACGCTCTCAGATGAAGCAAATCAAGTCTTTCTTTGATCGAGTTGACCGTAGTCTACTTGATGGAATTTCTGAGGAAAAACTAGCTGTTTTTGAAGAAGTCATGGGCCGACTACAAGCAAATGTAGAAAAAATAGGAGGTAAGAATGAAGAAACTCGCTAAACGTATCACAGGAAAAGAGTGGGGAATGATTCTCTTGACTGTCCTCTTTACCTGTTGCTCGGTCTATCTAGAGTTAGAAGTACCGACTTACGTTTCAAAAATAACAGAATTACTCGGAACGCCAGGTACGGAGTTGGGAGACCTTTGGTCGCCAGCAACTAAGATGATGGGTTTGTCATTCTTAGCCTTCCTATCATCTGTCACAGTTGGATTTTTTGCAGCTCGCGTTGCAGCATCCTATACGGCTCATCTGCGTAGTGATATTTTTAATCGTGTCTTGGATTATTCTCAGACAGAAATCAAACGGTTCTCTATTCCTAGTCTGTTGACTCGGACGACCAATGATATTACGCAGATTCAAATGCTCTTTACGATGGGGCTCCAAGTGGTCACTCGTGGTCCTATCATGGCTATCTGGGCCATTGGAAAAATCCTTGGCAAATCTGAATACTGGCTCTGGGCAGTAGTGGTGGCTGTTATCGTCAATGTTCTGATGACAACAGTTCTCATGACGCTGGCCTTTCCAAAACAATCTGTCATCCAAAAATTGACAGATAAACTCAATAGTATCACTCGTGAAAGCTTGACAGGGATTCGAGTGGTTCGTGCTTATAATGCTGAAGATTATCAAGATGAAAAATTCGAAGCAGCCAACGAGGAAGTCACTCGTCTCAATCTCTTTGTCAATCGATTGATGGCTATTATGAATCCTATTATGATGGCGATTTCGAGCGGTTTGAGTCTAGCCATTTACTGGATTGGTGCCTATATCATCAATGATGCTAGCCTGACAGACCGTCTACCACTCTTTAGTGATATGGTGGTCTTCATGTCTTATGCCATGCAGGTCGTGATGGGCTTCTTGCTCATGGGTGCCCTCTTTATCGTCCTTCCTCGTACCTTGGTTTCTGCAGGACGTATCAATCAAGTGCTAGACTTGCATTCTTCTATTGAAAATCCTAGTCAACCACAGACGGCAGATTCATCTATTCAAGGTCAAGTGGAATTCCGTGATGTAACCTTCCGTTATTCTAAAAACTCAGAAGCAGTTGTGGAACATGTCAGCTTCAAGGCAGAAGCTGGTCAAACGGTCGCCTTTATCGGTTCAACTGGTTCTGGTAAATCTACGCTTGTGAACCTCTTGCCTCGTTTTTATGACGTATCAGATGGGGAAATCCTAGTAGACGGCGTCAATGTGCAGGATTATGATTTGGAAGACTTGCGGAATAAAGTCGGCTATATCCCACAAAAAGCTGTTCTCTTCTCAGGAGATGTCAAGGGGAATCTAGACTTTGGTAAGAGTCCAGAAACTCCGCTAAGCGAGACTGCTATGTGGCAAGCTCTTGAGTTGGCCCAGTCTAAAATCTTCATCGAAGATAAGGAAGCAGGTCTAAACTCAGAAGTGGCTCAAGGTGGGGCCAACTTCTCAGGAGGACAAAGACAACGTTTGGCCATTGCGCGTGCCTTGGCTCGTAAGCCAGAAATTCTCATTTTTGATGATTCGTTCTCGGCCTTGGACTACAAGACTGACCGTATCTTGCGCCAAGAACTAGCTGAAAAAACCCAATCTATGACTAAGTTAATCGTTGCCCAACGTATTTCAACAATTATGGATGCTGACTTGATCTTAGTATTGGATCAAGGTAAAGTCGTTGGACAAGGCACCCACAAGGAACTTCTTGCGACCAACGAAGTTTACCAAGAAATTGCCTATTCACAACTATCGAAGGAGGAATTGGAACATGGAAAATAAGAAAATGTCCTTATGGAAACAGTGTAGACCTTTTCTAGCAGGTCTCCAACTTCCCCTACTAATCGCAGTTGTGGCGGCTATATGTTCAAGTATTATCACGGTTTATGGGCCAACTAAGATCAAAGAAATTACCAATTTGATTTCAGATGGGTTAATGACAGAAATTGACCTAGAGGCTGTCTCAAGTATTGCTAGCTTTTTGGTTATCCTCTATGTGCTTGGGATTATCCTGAACTATACGCAAGCCTACATTTTTTCAACTAGTATCCAACATTTCTCAAAACGTTTGCGGAAGGCTATCGCTGAGAAAATCAATCGCTTGCCACTTGCTTATTTTGACCGTCATTCTCAAGGGGATACCCTTTCTCGCGTGACTAATGACGTTGATACAGCAGCTCAGTCACTTAACCAAAGTCTTGGGACAGTGATCTCAGCTAGCTTCTTGCTGATTGCTGTTTTGATTACCATGTTTGGCATGAACTGGATTTTGGCACTGGTAACCGTTGTTTCAACTCTTGTTGGATTTGCGGTGGTCTCAGTGATTATGGCTAAATCTCAAGGCTACTTTAAAGCTCAACAAAATAACCTAGCAGCTGTCAATGGCTATGTGGAAGAAATGTACTCTGGGCACAATGTTGTGACCAGCTATAATGCTGTGGAACCAACAAAAGACACATTTGCAGGCTTGAATCAGAATCTACATGATAGCATCTGGAAATCTCAGTTTATCTCTGGAATTATGATGCCTGCCATGATCTTTGTAGGCAACTTTAGTTATGTTCTAGTCATTATCGTCGGTGCTGCCTTGGCTCTTGAAGGGTATATCAGTATCGGGATTATTGTAGCCTTCATGGTTTATGTTCGAACCTTCTCGCAACCCTTATCACAGATTGCCCAAGGAATTACCAGCTTACAACAAGCTAGTGCAGCCATGACTCGTGTCTTCGAATTTCTAGGTGAAGAAGAAATGGAAGATGAATCTCATAAGGAAAGACAATTGACCAACATGAAGGGTGAAGTAATCTTCGACAGAGTTTCATTTGGCTACACACCGGAGCGAACGATCATTCACGACTTTTCTGCGACAGCTCATGCAGGTCAAAAGGTTGCCATTGTTGGACCAACTGGAGCTGGGAAGACGACCATTGTTAACCTCTTGATGAAATTCTATGAGATTGATAAGGGGAGTATTCGCATTGATGGTGTAGATACCAAGGCTATGAAGCGCTCAGAAGTACACGATGCCTTTTCAATGGTCTTGC
>OGTC01000073.1_pt1 | contig 74831 bp, 36 predicted proteins | sample 1574531 | NCBI WGS metagenome assembly OGTC01 (sample SAMN03295859, study PRJEB24534) | human gut metagenome | isolation source: fecal sample 2 from infant 9 | host: Homo sapiens | place: USA: Pittsburgh, PA | collected 2014-07 | reverse complement strand
AAAGAGCATATCTAAAGTTTGGATTTTGCTTGTCTGTCAAATCGGCAAATTCGTAGTTCTCAATGTGGCTCATGTCAACTGGAGGCAATGAGTCACGTCTCTTGTTGTCTAAGTAGTAGGACACGTGGATTGCAATCAAGCAACCCAATGATACAACCCCGCAAATAACCATAGCGACTTTAGCCCCGGCATAAGCTGGTGCTTGGTTTGCAATAAACGTTTGTGGGCCAATCAAATTACCAACACAATATCCAATCAAGAATATAGCATTCACGGTGACTTTCTTCGTATGGCCCGCAACAGACGAAGAGATCTGCGATACAATACAAATGAACGAAAGCGGACCAATATACCACAAATACAATCCGGCAAGCTTACCCTCATTTGTGGGTGCAAAAGCCAACAAACATTCCGCCATGAGAGTAAGCACAGCAATGAGGGATGCCATCAACATACGTGATTTCATGAACTTCAGTAGCCACGCAAATAAGACACACCCAACTACTTCGATTGCACCTGCTGGTAATTGCATCAATAAGGCTGTTGCCGTGTCAAACCCAAATTGCTCATTCAACAAAACAGTTCCGAAAGTTGTAATACCACCATTGGGGATACAATTAGCCATGCCAAAGGTGAAAAATAGCCATGTACGGTGATCAGTTAAGGCTTCCATGAATTGTTCTTTCTTGAATCTCGGGTTACCAAACCCTTGTTGGTTGCCCCTTATTCTTTCAACAGCCAACACTTTCTCCTCTTCGGTGAGGAACCACGCTCCAGTCGGTGTGTCCGGGATGTGAAATAAAATTAGAAACCCCAAAAAAACAGTTAGAACACCAGTTACAACAAAAACCAACTTCCAGGCTGGCAACGTGTAAGCGTCTTGGTTTTTGAATAAGCCATATGCTATCAAAACACCGAGGTCTACTCCAAAACCATTTGAAGCAAACCACCAAGCCGTTCTCAAAAACTGTTCGTCCTTCTTGTACCACTGGGACGTGATGATGGCGAATGCTGGGGTGACAGACAGCTCAAGCATTCCCAAGATTGTTCGCAAAGCAATAAACCCAGGATATTGCGGAACAGAGCACAAGGCAAGTATCACTCCCCAAACAATAATGAACGTGCTCACAGCTTTGACCACTGGAAACCTCTGAAGAATTAGTGAAGCAGGAAACTCAAATGCCAAATATCCAATGTAGAAGCAAGTTGATGTCCAACCATACATGTTTCCTACCATACCCAACTCTTCTCTCAATCCCAAAATTGCACTATAGCTTGTACTCAACTTATCCATGAACTGGAAACAATATAACAAGCACATCACAGGAAGTAAATACATGTCAATTTTCCGTAAAATCCTCTTGTCAGTGGCTGGATCCAATTCTGTAAACTCACCTTTGTGCTCAACGGCAAATTTCATTGCCAAATCAACATTGTTGGTTATCTCAATCTCCTTCCCACCAGGTGATACAATTGTTGTCAAAACATGTTTCTTCTTGTCTTCCAAATCTTCCTTGGTGATTGAAACCACAGGCTCAACTGATGAATGTGAATCCACTAGGACACCCATTTTCTTTTCTGACTCAATTGATTCAACATCATCTTCCGAGTCAACATCTTGATGCAGGATCAGCTCCTTAAATATTGCAACTTAACCCCATTCCTACGTCATGCATTTGTGCTTAGTGAACCTTATTTTCGTTAAAGCTCCCCATGACTTATTCTGCAATAAAGTTCTGGGCCTATTAGTGAATTGTGATGGACGAGTGGCTTGTTCATGAAGGAGTGCTAGCTGCATATGTATAATTATCAAAAGTTAAGCCTGCACGTGTAGCAGCAGTATGAAGAGATCACGCCAGGTAATACTTGTACGTACAGCCATCCACTCTTTCACGGAGCCTGTCTGAGGTGATCGCCAACCAGTGACTGGCTCTCTTTTATTATAAAAAATTTTAACAGTGGTTAACAATAAGCTTTTATATTCAGCATCGAAATTGTCTTGGAGTGTGAATTCTCTCCTCACAACCAAACCTAAATCATTCGAGTGAATATGATTCCAATGGGCAGCTTTTTACTTGGTCTCTTGCTAGTTTCTTCTAATGCAACAAACAGTGATTAACTATGGTACAGAGGAAAGGGCTATGTTTGTAACATAAGTCAGGCATTTTCTGTACACAAAGAGGTAGTTCACTCACTAAATAGTATGTTGGGTTTACAATAGGCATCATCTTAACAGACTTGCGAATAGAATCAAAGAGCATATCTAAAGTTTGGATTTTGCTTGTCTGTCAAATCGGCAAATTCGTAGTTCTCAATGTGGCTCATGTCAACTGGAGGCAATGAGTCACGTCTCTTGTTGTCTAAGTAGTAGGACACGTGGATTGCAATCAAGCAACCCAATGATACAACCCCGCAAATAACCATAGCGACTTTAGCCCCGGCATAAGCTGGTGCTTGGTTTGCAATAAACGTTTGTGGGCCAATCAAATTACCAACACAATATCCAATCAAGAATATAGCATTCACGGTGACTTTCTTCGTATGGCCCGCAACAGACGAAGAGATCTGCGATACAATACAAATGAACGAAAGCGGACCAATATACCACAAATACAATCCGGCAAGCTTACCCTCATTTGTGGGTGCAAAAGCCAACAAACATTCCGCCATGAGAGTAAGCACAGCAATGAGGGATGCCATCAACATACGTGATTTCATGAACTTCAGTAGCCACGCAAATAAGACACACCCAACTACTTCGATTGCACCTGCTGGTAATTGCATCAATAAGGCTGTTGCCGTGTCAAACCCAAATTGCTCATTCAACAAAACAGTTCCGAAAGTTGTAATACCACCATTGGGGATACAATTAGCCATGCCAAAGGTGAAAAATAGCCATGTACGGTGATCAGTTAAGGCTTCCATGAATTGTTCTTTCTTGAATCTCGGGTTACCAAACCCTTGTTGGTTGCCCCTTATTCTTTCAACAGCCAACACTTTCTCCTCTTCGGTGAGGAACCACGCTCCAGTCGGTGTGTCCGGGATGTGAAATAAAATTAGAAACCCCAAAAAAACAGTTAGAACACCAGTTACAACAAAAACCAACTTCCAGGCTGGCAACGTGTAAGCGTCTTGGTTTTTGAATAAGCCATATGCTATCAAAACACCGAGGTCTACTCCAAAACCATTTGAAGCAAACCACCAAGCCGTTCTCAAAAACTGTTCGTCCTTCTTGTACCACTGGGACGTGATGATGGCGAATGCTGGGGTGACAGACAGCTCAAGCATTCCCAAGATTGTTCGCAAAGCAATAAACCCAGGATATTGCGGAACAGAGCACAAGGCAAGTATCACTCCCCAAACAATAATGAACGTGCTCACAGCTTTGACCACTGGAAACCTCTGAAGAATTAGTGAAGCAGGAAACTCAAATGCCAAATATCCAATGTAGAAGCAAGTTGATGTCCAACCATACATGTTTCCTACCATACCCAACTCTTCTCTCAATCCCAAAATTGCACTATAGCTTGTACTCAACTTATCCATGAACTGGAAACAATATAACAAGCACATCACAGGAAGTAAATACATGTCAATTTTCCGTAAAATCCTCTTGTCAGTGGCTGGATCCAATTCTGTAAACTCACCTTTGTGCTCAACGGCAAATTTCATTGCCAAATCAACATTGTTGGTTATCTCAATCTCCTTCCCACCAGGTGATACAATTGTTGTCAAAACATGTTTCTTCTTGTCTTCCAAATCTTCCTTGGTGATTGAAACCACAGGCTCGAGCTGGGATACAGACTCTGACTCTTTCTTTTCGACCATGATGCCTTTTGCTTAAAGAGATTTTTCCCCAGCTAAGCTCAAGAAAAGAGCTCTGGAGCTTTATATATTGATTTTCTTGTTCAATCAATAAAAATTTTGACCATTCGATGGGTACTCCGCAAGCCTCAACACCCGATAATACACAAAATATCTAAGATTGAAAGTCTTTACCACCACAAAAAGCGGCCCTGAAACCTCTGACCCAATCTGTAACTTCAAACACATCGAATAATATCTCCATTATCTTGTGCGCTTCCTCTGTGATTTGGCCATTAAGTATGGCTCAAGTTCGAATTTCTTAGTTATTTTGTCCATACTTGCCAAGAAGCAATCAAAAGTTCCTTCAATTCCATGGCGGAATTGGCGCGTTTCATAGAATGAATAGTTCGATATAATTTCGTGGCATAGTAAAGCCTTCTTCGGAATTCAAAGAAGCATCGGTAACAACACTTTAAAAGGGTATTCTCTCAATAAATACGAATCCCTCCATCAATGTAAAGCCGTTTAACATTAGCGGTGCCAAAGTTTATCCAAGCGTGGCTAAGTGTTTTCACAGCAACTTCTCATGATCATCAACAGGCATGCCTGATAAAGGATTTGTTGGCAAATATTTTAAAGTAAGATATTCAAGTTTTTATTTTTATTTTCTACTTAGCTTTTGTATCACATTTTTCAGATGCTCAACTTTGCAGAGGGAGAAAATTTAGGCACTGTGATTCAAAAGGAGATCTTCGCAGAAGTTGCATAATCTCTGTCCCAATCTTTGGGTTTCGTGTAGTATTGATTTGGAGAAATCGGAATGAAGTGGCCCAATATTCTCACAATAATACCTCGTTGAGGACGCGTTTTAAAGTCACAAGCTCGGTTAATGCAAATTACGAGAGGCTACCACTTTCTTTCAAGAAAGCCTTGGCAATGGCCAATTGTTTACATATTGTAGCCTTTTGCAGCGAGAAGCATCAGATGCATATACATTAGCCGCATTTCTATCTTGGAAAGGTGTGCGAGTCAAAAAAAAAAAAAGCATTCACTACGTCTTTCGGCGCCAAATCAAATATGCAAAAAGGCAAAATGAAGAAAATCATTCCCCTAATTTGAACGATGTACTGCGGTATGGATGCGTTTCTGATGTCTTAACTATGGTGATCTATTGAGAAAGTGAATATTTCTTCGAGATATTCTGCATGTGTGAATGCGCGCCGTTTCTGGTATAAAACTATCAAATTACTAGTCTCAAGTACTTAACATGTAAAAATTTAACTCTCACCTGCCGCTTGGCCAATGCATATCCTAGAGTAAACTCGCGGAAACGTGACATATAAAACTTTACAATACACGTTTCAAATCTTCAGCCATAAAAGTGATTTATAGGGCATATCTGAAATTTGGATTTTCCTTATCAGTGAGATCGGCAAATTCGTAATTCTCAATGTGGCTCATATCAACCGGTGGTAGTGAATCGCGTTTTTTGTTCTCCAAATAATAAGATATATAGATAGCGATCAAACATACAAGTGATACACTACCGCAAACCACAATCGCAATTTTAGCACCAGCGTAGTCTGGAGCTTGATTATCAATGAAAGTTTGCGGTCCAACCAAATTACCAACACAGTAACCAATCAAGAAGAGAGCGTTGACTGTAATTTTTTTGGTGTGACCAGCCACTGATGATGAAACTTGGGACAAGATACAAATGAACCCAACTGGGCCAAGGGTGTACAAATAGTATCCAGCTAGTTTCCCGGTGTCTGTGGGCGCAAATGCCAAAAGACATTGTGACATAACCACTACGGCAGTAATGATACATGCCATCAACATTCTTGATTTCAAAAACTTTGCTACCCAAGCAAACAACACACAACCAACAATTTCAACAGCACCAGATGGCATCTGCATCAATAACGACTTTGAAACAGTAAACTTGAACTGTTCATTCAACAAAATTGTTCCAAAACTGGTGATTCCGCCATTTGGTATATTGTTAGAAACTGAAAATAAGAAAAATAACCACGTACGGTGATCGGTTAGAGCCTCGATGAACTGCTCCTTTTTAAATCTTGGATTACCAAATCCTTGTTGATTTGATCTAATTCTTTCGACAACCAACACCTTTTCTGACTCTGAAAGGAACCAAGCCTTAGTTGGGGTGTCAGGGATATGTATCATGATGATAAAGCCCAAGAAGATAGTCAAAACACCAGTGACTATAAATACTAGCTTCCAAGCAGGTAAGCTGTATGATCCCTGGTTCTCGTACAATCCGTAAGCAATAGCCAGTCCAAGAATTGTTCCAATACCGTTAGATGCAAACCACCATGCGGTCCTCAAAAATTGTTCCTCTTTCTTGTACCATTGCGATGTAATGATTCCAAACGCTGGGGTCACAGCCAGCTCAAGCATCCCAAGGAGCGTTCTCAAAACAATGAACCCAGCATATTGTGGGACTGAACACAATGCCAAAATCATACCCCATACGACAATGAAGCATCCAACGGTCTTGGCCACCGGGAATCTTTGAAGTAGTAATGACGCTGGGAACTCAAATACCAAATATCCTAGATAGAAGCATGTCGTGGTCCAGCTGTACATGTCTCCGACCATGTGTAATTCTGTCCGTAATCCCAAGATGGAACTGTAGCTTGTTGTGAGTTTATCCATAAATTGGAAGCAGTATAACAAACACATTACTGGCAACAAAAACAAGTCTATCTTGCGGAGCAATTTTCTGGCGGTCTCTGCGTCTAATTGAACCTGCTCGCCTTTATGTTCTACGGCAAATTTCATTGCTTGATCGACATTGTTCGTTACCATTACCTCCTTCCCTTGTGGGGAGACAAAAGTTGTCAATACATGGCGCTCCTTGTCTTCTAAGTCATCTTTTGTAAACGATACTATGGGCTCGATCTTTGAACCTATTTTCAAATCTTTCTTGTCTGACATTTTGATGATGAACGTCGTGGTCTAAGCTTTTTCTGGGTGGAGCCGTCAGCTTAAATATTCAAAGAGTTTCGGGATCATCTCGTGAATTTATCAGCTCTTTTGTTAGTAAACATTAGCGGATTTATAGTTACCTCTATTGTTATCAAATGTGTGTTGATTTTTGAAAAAATGCATATCAGCTAAAGATAACAAATCAATTAGCACACAAAATCGAGAGAACAATAGCTGATAACTAAGAAGGCATTTAACTTGAGCAACTCAGAAAGCGGAGTCAATGCAATAGAGTGGGGGTTACGACTCTCTCGTGACTCTTGCTGTCCCTTCCTAATGGTAAGGGAGGTATCTATCGCCCTGCAAGACTAACGAACTCTCCAGAATGTTTTTGTTTGGTCACCACAAACAGATTGAAATGTGAAGCAAAAAACTTAGACCGCGTATTTGCATCGAGTTCTGTTATTATCACAACAATCAAGGTAGCATGAAATAAAGTGGCAGGACAGTACCCAAGTTCTCAATTGTGGTTCATCTTATGGACACTTCAGAATAATAATATCAAATGAGAGTGATTTCGTGGGATACTAGAGCATTAATGGCACTGTTGTAGTGTAAACCTTGAAGGTGTGCCACCAAATTTTGTGCAAACGTTTGGCATTCCCCCTACTTGAAGGAGTTATTTTTGCTACGGTGTTCTGCGAGGGTAGTCGAGACTCGATTGAAAAAGTTGTAATCTATTCGTAAAAGCCTCTTTGTTTTTCTCATTCAAAAATGGTGTTAAATTTGCGGAAAATGAATGGTTTTGTGGTCCTTCAGTATATATCCATTAAAAGCTGGTGATTGCGCGCGCCTATTTCCCCTTTGGGTGGTGATAGCGAGCTTTAATTTTCTTTTGTAGCTAGCAGATGGACCGAGCGGTTTGTGTCCAACTATGACACATAAATATCTGTAGCAGGGTGAAAGTGACTGCACTTTGTTCTGGCATCTGAAGATGCCCTTGGGAGTGTGATTGTCAATTTGTGTAGCTTCGAGGTTCTCCATTTGCGAATTTTTTGCATCAAATTTATTGGAAATGATAAAACCTGAAAGCACGACAAAACTCAAAAACACAATTCTTATAAATATAGTTATAGTTTGTTTATAACAAATTCTTTCAGCTTCGTCAGAAGGCAATATTTCAAGCATCTGGATCCCGTTTCCGTCTGGTGGTACATAGCCACGATAAAATGCGATTCAATCGATGCACCAAAGGGAATAATCTACTTTTGACAACTGACGGCATGCAAACTATCCCTAACTATTAAGAGCTTGACGAGCTCCCTGAATAAAAACTGATGAACATTGCACAATGATCCTGGCCACGCACATGCTTAAAGGGGAAGTTCCAGAACTGGCACCCCTTAGATCTGTTGAAAAAATCGTTCTCGACGCACGACCTGTTGCATTTTTTTTTCCTTTTAGGTAACAACACAACACTTTTACAATTTTGGGTGTTGTAGTTCGATCTAAGCCAACCACTTGATACACAATACAATCGTTTTAGTCAACACTGTCACCAACCATCGAGTACATTTATTCAGCGGCATCATTCAATCCTGTATTGCTTGCGCAACTTGCTATTCCTTATCTCAACCTGGCCTAGATCCAACTCCCCACACAGCCTCGCCAAATCTAGGCAAAGTCGGATAGAGAGCAAAATCATTAATGTCGGGCTCGAGTAGTGCAGCCATAGTCTTTGGTTGCTCAGTTGCAGTGGTCTCCTCTGCTATTCAATCCTTAGGTGTAACCCTTCAAAGAAAATCACATTTGCTACACTTATCAGTACTGAGAGAAATTACCCCAAATGGCGTATATCATCACACCACGCATCATCGGCAACAAAAGTATAGGCGTAATATGTGGTATCTAGGATTCAGTTTATTTATAATTGCAAACGTTTTGGGATCAGCAATTCAGATATCAACCCTTCCGCTAATTATCTTGTCTCCGTTACAAAGTATTGGACTAATCTTCAATTCGATTTTTAGCTGCATACTTCTACCGGGAGAGCGATTCACCAACAGGTTATGGTCAGGAACCGGAATTATAGCATTTGGAGCGTGCATAATTGCTTACAACGGGTCTACGAGTACTGAACCACCGTCGAATGGGTCCCTGCCTAATATCAACGATCAATTTAAGTTGGTTTTGGAAAAGTTATTGGACCCATATTTCTTGATGTGGTTTGTTGGAACATTTGCATTTATGTTGATTCTTCTATTTATCAACTGTTTCTTTTTGAAAAAGAAAGGGGCTGAATATCGACACAATTTTACCATAAAGGAATCACAACATAACACGTTTGTGGTTGAATATAACAAAAATCAGTTTTGGAAAGGGATAAACTATGGAATCATTAGTGGGACCTTGACAGCACATACTTTCCTTTTCGCAAAATCAATCATCAATGTGATCATGGAGACAATTTTAAAAAAAGGATTTGCGGGTGTGTTTAAAGTTAGTAATATTGTTCCGTACCTACTTTTAGCAACTATGCTTGCTATAATTGGCCTACAACTTACCGCTTTCAATCTAGGCTTGGCACAAATTTCAACCACCATATTGTATCCATTATGCTTTTTAGTGTATAATTTGGTCAATTTGATAAACGATTTGAAGTTCAATAAACTTTTGGCAGACCACAAGATGACATATGCAGAATTTTCATGGATAGTTTTGGGGTTGATTGGTGTCTTATGTGGTGTGGTGGTAATAAGTTGGGACAGTGCATTTCATGGTATTGAAAATGTGAACGAAAACGCAATACTGATAAATGAATTTGGTCACGTGGTTACACCAGAGTCTTCCTATGATCAGCTGAAGGATGACAGTACTGAAGATCTGATGGATATCACGGGTAACCCATCGGATGCAGATTCGACACAAGAGCAAAATTTGATAGAGCTAGAAGGCGATGACCAGCAAGGGACAAGTGACTTGGTAAATATTTCAATTGCATCTAATACGAGAGTAGTTTCTTCACGAGAGCGACTGCTCACTTACGAGCAAGATCAATTATTACAACAATTCAGTTTATAGGAGAAACATTGTGGAGATTCAGATGTCACCTCTCATGCGTAGCGTTTTAGGAGCTTTTCTTGGTTAAACATAATTTCTTTAAAGTCGCGTTACAGGGAAGAAGTAAGATAGATGTAACGAAAGAAAAAATTACAACTCTCATATGGTTTGTGATACGAGTCGTACTACCCTTTCAGAACTGTCATAATCAGTACAATTTTGAGGCCTTATTTTTCCCAACTATATTGAATAGAGCATCCCTATACATGGAGTTGTCATAGATAGATTAAAGCTTGACTCAATCAAAATGTCTTCCATCTCGCAATACAAGAGGACGGAAGTTATAGGGCGAGGTAAATTTGGAGTTGTATACAAAGCGTATCATAAACAAACCAAACAAGTTTTTGCCATCAAAGTACTCAATTTGGATACTGAGGAGGAAGATATCATAGATGTCCAACAAGAGATACAATTTTTAACGGAGTTGAAAAGCGTTCCTAACATTACGCATTATTATGGCTCAATACTAAATGACACCAAGTTGTGGATTGTGATGGACTATTGTGCAGGGGGATCCCTTAGAACACTTCTTAAGTCTGGAGTTATGGAGGAGAAATATATTGGAGTAATTGTTAGGGAGTTATTATTGACCTTGAGTGCAGTTCACAAACTAGGTGTCATACATCGAGACTTGAAAGCGGCCAACGTGTTGATTTCGAAAGAAGGTAATGTTCAGCTCTGTGACTTTGGTGTTGCAGCAAAAGTTGTGTCGAATTCATCGAAGCGAACAACGATGGCAGGAACGCCTTATTGGATGGCTCCAGAAGTGATCAAGTCTGGCGAAGCTTACAATAGCAAAGCCGATATATGGTCCTTGGGGATAACAGTTTACGAGATAGCTACAGGTAACCCGCCATATTGTGATAAAGATGCATCTTGGGCAATGCAATTAATATCTAAAGGTACCCCGCCGCGTCTTGAAGGGGGAGCTTACTCACAAGCATTGAAGGAATGCGTTGCTTTGTGTTTGGATGAAAATCCAGCGGAGCGACCATCGGCAGATGACCTCTTGCGTTGCAAACTTGTCAAGACTTACAAGCATCATCCAACGAGCATCCTTAAAGAAGTCATCTCGAGGTACTTGTTGTGGCGTGACAGAAACTCATCGCGCGATTCTGTATTTATAAACTTGGAGAACGAACAAGAGGACACGGTTGACGAAATTGTTCAAAACAAGCTCCCAGGCTATAGTGACTACGTCGAAAGCAATAATGACCAAATCCAGGTGAAATGGGACTTTGACTCCTTGGAGTCCAAAGAATATATCATGGAGAATGAAATAGACGTGAACAATCTTGATTATGACAAACAATTTGATGCCGAAAAGGACCATAACACTTATTCGACGTTACCCACATTGAAGGCGAATGTATCAACTATGGGAAATTCGCATACTGCGGCCGCAAAATCCGTTGTGGACGTGCCGAAATCTTTACAAATGCTATTTGAAGATCCAGACGAAAAGAAAAATGATCAGTCTATGTTGAAACCCCCAACTTTGCTCACTTCAAATGACAGAACTGATTCTCCAACCATTGAAATTCCCGATATGGACGCATTATCGAACTATCCATCCTCCGCGTCACTACTAAATAATAATCAGAATGTGTCCACCCTCACAAAGCCTCCAACTCTACACCATACACAGTCAGCTTCTGGTAATTTAGAAACTCGATTCAATCCAATCAATACCTCCCCAACAGATAGCCGACCCAGGAAAAAGACGATTTCAAATACAATGGGAGGTGGTGGCACATCATCAATCTTGTCTCCATCTGGAGTCGGAGCAACACCACATACCCTGCCATATACAATGAATGCTGGTGTTAGAACACCGTCACCAAAACCGCCTTTGAGTGCCAATGCTCTGATTGCAGCGAGTCTTGGCTCCAAAAATAGTTCGCCATCGAAGATGAAAGCTCTTTCGGGCAATCATAATCCCCTTTTGCAGCCTATAAATTTCAAATACGGCTCTGTTGATAATCAAGGTAACAATCCAGTAAATGGTACGTTGCCGGTGCCGCCAGCAGCAGCAGCAGCTCCTCCTCCTCCTCCACCCGGACAAGTCCCTCCTCAACTTCCCCATCAGCATTCTATGCCAATTCTTCCCCATTCCGCTGCAGCGCCTGGCACTTCTTCCAACACCAAACCACGAAGGAACAAACCAGGATTTATACAAATGCCCACACCATCGAATAGTTTAAATGTGCTTTCCGCATTGACCAATGATGCGCAGGATGACGATAATGTGAACCAGTTTGGTATAAATCCCGCCCACGCAGCGAATATGCCTATATCGATGACTCCCGTTACTGAAAAGGAGTCGCCAGTATACGCGGTAAAGAATGATGATTCTGTCGAGAAGATAACCCTGTCAGTAAAGGATGACGTTGTTGCAGCGCAAGTGTCAGCGTCAGCAATCAGGCCTCACCAAAACAGCATTCTGGCACAAAAGAAAACGCAACCTTCGCCTTCAAGCTCCACTGCGCTAGCCAATGGTCTTGGTCAGCATCAGCAAGGAGTGGGCACTAGTTCATTTAAAAATTCAGCTACCGCAAATCTTGCATCTAGTGTCGCCTCGGCACCAACCACTCCGGCTGTGGCTTTTCCTACAATTCCGACTCTCAAAGGTGACCTTTTCATTGATTCTACTACCAACAAGAGCAAACTTGTGAGTGAATTAGATTCAATTATAAAACTTTTCAACCAAGGTTTGGATGCATTGGAAACGCATTTATGAACGACAGGTGACTCATCTCACATGTGAATCAGAATACGTTTGCATATATGAATGTCTTATAGATTTGTAAAATTCAAAGTTCAAGATTGTTTCTTGCGCACGCGAAAACCGAAAATCAATAGAACAGAAGATGGCCAATACAGACCTTTTATACGCAATAATCTCCATCATTTCCTCTATCCATGTCAACACGAATCAGAAGAAGAATAACGTCGCTGCGAAGGGATGAAATTGAAAAAGAGCAGGAGGAGCAAAGCCATCAAATTATCCGACCATTTGAAAACGTTCATGGTTTGCCTGTATCATACACTGCTTCGTCCCAGTCAAGTTTCCTCAATCAACCACTTACGATCAAAGATACCGCAGTGCTTTACTTGTCATTGATCAGGTCGAGGTCGAACTATTTGAAATTGTGTCCAATGTTTCAGTTGTATTGGGTTAAACAGTCGAGTTACGTAAGGAAGTTGATGGAACAGGACAAGCCTATACCAGGCCATTTGAAAAGGGACGACATATATGCCGATAGATCCTGTGTTTTAAATAATGATATCAATGCGAGAGACATAATGGTCAAATTACTAGAGTGTGGTTTGACCATGGGGGTCCACTTTTTCGAAATCAGAGTCTTCATTGCCAAAGACGAGCGAAGTGATACCAAAGAAGAAAAAGAAAGAATGAAGCGAGAACGGGCCGAGAAGAAGGCACAAAGGGAACAGGAGAAGCTAGAGAGGAAGGTACAAAGGGAGAAAGAAATGAAGGAGAGAGAAGAACGAAGGATTCAGAAGGAGAATGAGAAGAGGGAGAATTCGATGAAGAAAAACGATGAACAGAGCCAGGTGAAATCCAGCAATACGAACAGTGGTACTACGGGAGCAAAATCAGAAAAGTCCAAAAGTTCGGTTAAGGTCTCCAAAACGGCCACGAAGGATAAGAAAGCTGAGAAAACTATAAAAGAGGAAGGGGATTTCAAGTCCATGTCAAAGTCACAAGTACCATCTGCTCCAAGTAAAACTAGTCAAGGTGATTTACAGTCATCTGACAACCAAAGAATGATCACCAATCTTAATTACATAGGTTCAAAAAACAAGGATTTCAACGATTTGATGAATGAGGTCGCAGGTGGGCGGGCTACGCCTGATCAGATTACCCTTTTCCAAAAGTATATTAGAGAAGCGAAAACCTTGGGACCTCCGCCTCATAGTGAAAGCGTCATTTCAGAGTTAATTCAGAGAATTGACAAGGAAACGCTTGAGGAAATACAACAGAAGAATAATTTGAGTGTTGTCAATACACAATCGGGATTGAGTGGTGTTTCGAGGCTGCATACGCCACAAACAAAGATCTCTTCTTCTACGGGTCAAAACAAACAAGGTGAGACAACTACCCAAAATATCAAAGTACAAGAACCCCCCTTTGATTCTGGAGCGCAGGGCGAGGATTTGGGTTCAAAAATAACCTCTCATGAAAAATCAATTGCAACTGATGTACCTGTCAAAAGTGGACGCGAAGAACTAATGACCCATATGGATGGTCTGAGAAACTCCACTGAACCGGTATATCCACACGACAAGAGGAAAAAAATATTGAAAAAAGATATACCCAAGGACCAAAAATTGACCGCATTTCAAGAAAAGTATCTATTCAATGCTACTGTTTTATTTGAATTTCTTGAAACCCCCAATGTTCGATTTCGATTCCCAAAATGTGCAATTTGTGAAGTCATACAACCTTCAACTCTGATAAACTCTGAAAATGGTGATAACTCAGACAATAAAGACATTCTTGTGAGTTTCATGTGGATTCATAATCAGAAAGCTGTGGAGAAGTACGAGCTGGATTTAAAACAATATGAGGCAAAAATCAAAGAGCAGGAGGAAGCAGAGAGGAAAGTGCAGGAACTGGAAAAAGAACAAATCAAGGTTGAATTGGAAGAGAGAGAGGAGTTAAAGGAGAAACCGCACGAAGAAAACACTGTAGATATAAATGAAAAGTTTGCGGAAGAAGATAACCCTACTTCTATCGAAGATTCATCTATGAAAGACATACGAGAAGAGGAAACCAATAACGCTGATGAGGAAAAAATTGAAGAACACTCGGTGCCTGCAAAAAGACGCGCACCCCCACCACGGAGGGGTAAAAAGAAACGGAAGGGACCTGGACCGAAGAAAGCTGCTTCTAAGGCTTTGATTCCCCCAGAGGAGCCAATTTATTCGTATTCGAGCATTTCTTTCACTATTCATGGAATTCCTAGCAAGCTCGTACCGATATTTGTCAATAGTTTTGATCCAGTTGACAAAGTGAGAGCAAAAATGCAGCACATAATAGAGACTGGGAATCGAATCAGTCCTTACCAACTTTGGTACCAAGTTGATGGGAAACTAGATGCAGACTTGGCTGAAAGTGCAAGAGTATCTTTGAATCAGGAAGAAAAGAAAATGAGTGGAATTCCAACCATTCAAGAGAAGCTGGAGCCAAAGAAATATCCCAAGAAGAAAAAGGCCAAGGAGTCGGATTCTAGCAAACACACGGACCCAGTCGATTCAGTGGTAGTGAAATCAGAGCCTACCGAAAACGAATCTCAAGTAGCCCAATAATCGAGTAACTCCGGAGCTACGGTGGTGAATCAAATGCAGCGCAAAAGGTGCAACAATGAACACTTTCTACAAGTATGATCCGCTTTGAATAAGAAGTATCACTCACTTGTTTACAATTTATATACATGTCAATACCCACACACACGTATTTGCTCACCGAGAGGGAAGGATTAAGTTGAGCAAACTTTCCAAGCTCTCGTCATCGGCTCTAACTCTTTCTGAAGAGCCGCCAAATGAGGAACCAGAAGTAGGATACCTCTCATCGGCATCGGACCAATTACCGGTCTTGATACCTTCAGCAAATAATCTAATAGAGCCGTCCTCTGACAATTCTGCTTCATTGATCTTGAAAGGCATAGTGAATTGCCTGTGGTGCTTTCCGGGGTAGTTCTTGGCATAGTTTGTTTGCAAGGCAATGGAACGATCAATTACATTTGCAACAAATCCTCCTATTGCTGCTTCTTTTGTGCCCACAATCCTTCCTGTGGTGACGGTATTGTTCTTGATACCATTGGGTGTGTTTTGAAGCCTTCCTTTTTGGTTGTACGAGAACCCACCTGTGCCTTGTATGGTGTAAGTGTCATCTCTCGATCTGTCATGAACGGTATTCATATTCTTGGAGACTTGTTTTGAATTTTGAAGAAATTCTTTAATTAAACCTATGAGTTCAGATTGTGGCGTGCTGGTGAGCAAAACTTTTGGATAATTTTTGGAAATGTAATTTCTAAAACTTTGATACAAATTCGGATTGTTGTTGAGGATTTTGATAACAGCTTCGGTTTTTGCTCTGGTGTCCAAATTCAAAAGATTAGTCAAACTTCCCTCTCTTGGTTGTTTGTTGCTCTTATTTGAAGGGTGTGGAAACAACGGATTTTGTGAGGTAAAGTGATTCTTTAAAGGCATCCCCAATTCTTGAAACATCAACTGAGTATAATGATGGCCCGAGTTTTTTTCAACATCAGGCATACCCTTATAATTGTCAATATCATTGAATGAAATGTGCGACTTGCCAATTTTTGAAGGCAATGCCGTTTTCAAACCATAGTTTGATCTGTATGCACTAGAAGATGGTGTAAAAACTGTTTGATGGGTAGGTATATTTGATTGACCCCTTATATTCTTCAGGTGAGGCTTTGCCACTTGAGCTAGCCTTGAGCTTCTCACCAAGTCAAAAAGCTCCCTACTACTTGACATTGTGAGACGACGACTAAAGCTTTGACTCTGATGGTGGAAAAAAAAAAATTTTGAAGAAAAAAATGAAAGTTGAAAATCGAGATAACTGTTGATCGCTACCTTTATACTGTCACATTATAACCAATTTTCATTCGTAATCTCTATGTAACTCTAAAAAGCGTACGACAAGGTAATGCCTAGCTTATTAACATCAGGAGTATTTGTTATCGGATTCCATGATACCCTTGCACCAGTGCTAACTAAGAAGTCCCTTAATCTACCTTCCCACAACAATTTAACACTACTATCCTTTAGACTCGTGGAAACTTTTAACACACTTGAAAAATCACTTTCATTTACCAAATTTTGAAATGCCGCAGTAACTGTACCTCCATTGTGGTGAGGGGTGTTGGACATTGACCTGTGGTGAGGAAGCTCACTGGTGTGATACTCTTTTGTGTGAGGATCTGAATGTGAAGCCCTATTTCGCAGGCTATAAGACCCCCTCCTTATCCTCTTGGTAACATCCTGGTTCATTTTCCGAAATGAAGCTATGTCGTCGTCGTCATTATTCCCCAACACGGGCTGGAGTGTTTTCTTCTTCTTTGCGTAGCTATATAGCTCAAACCCGAGAGACAAATTGCTTGCATAGGAGAAAAAATTGAAATCGTACTTCGAGCAGAAAGTTGACGCAACCGAAGTTTTGACTGTATAAGTCAGCGAAATGTGACCCAAAATCGGATTTACAGCCAAAGTCATTGTTAGCGGCTTACCCGTGGATGTAGATCTTGTGGAATACCTCAATGCGGATGAAAGCCCTGGACTCATTGACCTTGCAGCAAACCACAACTCTGTCCCTAATGAGACTACCGAATTTTCAAATTTAGGAACCAAATGGGGGTTTATACTTTTTGAAAATGTTGTGCCCCAATTGTACAAGCATCGAACACCAATTAATGACTCATTGGTTGAGTATATAACTTCTCGCAGATACTTTGCAGTGTTATTTTGTAAATATACAATAACAGTTCCATTTTTCTCCATCTGGGGATGACTTACACACTTGATCAAAAGCTGTGTATTTTCACTGATTCGTTTTATAATCATCGCCTCCAATGCTGAACCTGGAAAATACATACGTCCATATAGTAGCAGTGGCTTGGTTTTTGCATGGCGTTTCGTGTCCAACTGTCTCTGTTGTTTGTTCGATGTCATTGTCGGTTCGATTATTCTGAATCCTGCAATCGCGTCTTGTAAAGATATATCCTTTGATCCCATTGTGTTGGCCAATGGAGTCAGTGTGTAAAAATATGCCAAAGACCCATTAATCTGATGAAAATTGGACAAGGTAAACGATGAAGCCAGGTAGTCTGATGATTTTGATGAGGAATCGATTTTCAAACCATTGGGTATCGAAAAATCAAGTATAGCTTGCGATGTCGCTGTTATGTTGGAGAAAATGTTATCTTCATTCCAATTGGTAGTTTTGTAAAAGCACTTTTGAAGGTATTCCATATATGTGTACATGTTTATGACCCTATCTTGGGTGAGGTCGAGTATTGTTGATCAATGCAAAAGGTGGTTTTCTGCAAATGAAAGAAAAACAAAACAAATTCATTTTGGTAAACCTTCCAGTGTCTGCAAAAAAGAAGCCACAAGTTTTGCTATTGAGCCCATCCACTTGTTTAAGTCAAAACAGTTTACAAGAGCTACGCGATGGTGACTATCCGCTGCAAGACGCTTAAAATGATTACAGGCAATAAATGTTCTTTGTCAAGTGGTGTATTACCAATCAGTGTCGCAAATAGTTGAGCTGTGACAATGCAAGATATGACTCAAAAAGTAGAAAGTGAAAAATTTCCAGAAAAATACGCAATTTCGCTGAGACTTCTCACTATCATTTCCACATTTTGGTACCCATAGATAATCTTCAATAGACCACGGAAGCATACACAAGAATGTCAGAACAACGTCGCGAAGCTTTCATAAAAAGAGATACCAATGAGACCAAAATACAGATCGCTATTAGCTTAGACGGAGGGCCTGTCAATATAACCAATTCAATTCTTCCCGCAACTAACCAATTTGAAGACCATGCAGCCCAATATACTGGAGGTCAGCAAATCAACGTACAAACCGGTATTGGCTTTCTTGACCACATGTTGCATGCTTTGGCAAAACATTCTGGGTGGTCAATTCTTATAGAATGTATTGGGGATTTGCATATAGACGATCATCACACAAGCGAGGATGTCGGAATAGCGTTGGGCCTTGCATTCAATAAAGCTTTGGGGCCTATCAAGGGTGTCAAGAGATTTGGTCATGGGTTTGCGCCACTAGATGAAGCTTTGAGTAGAGCGGTTGTCGATTTATCCAATAGACCCTATGCAGTAATTGATTTGGGCTTGAAAAGGGAAAAAATTGGTGATTTGTCAACTGAGATGATTCCTCACATCTTGGAAAGTTTTGCCCAACTGGCGTCTATTACTATTCATGTAGATTGTTTGAGAGGATTCAATGACCATCATAGAGCGGAGAGTGCATTCAAGGCTTTGGCTATTGCCATTAGAGAGGCAACTTTCAAAACTGGTAAGGACGATGTGCCCAGTACCAAGGGTGTTTTATCGTGATTATATCACAGTGTATAGAGTTTGTTGTAAATGAGGTTATTTATTTGTTTATCATGTCAAAGCTTTTCCTTTAATTTTCGTTCTGTCAAAATCAAAAGCCGCGCTCATCTCAAGACACTAAAGACTGTTCATAAAACTGACAACCATAGTCATGTATCGTCAGCTTCAAGCACGAAGACTGTTTTCCAAGCTCACGCCGCTATTCAAAAGCGGGGATTTGAAGCCTGTTTATCGCCCCCACCATGCAAACCCCAAGAATAAAACACGATCATTTCAAAAACATCTACCAGCCACCAAAGAAAAATTGAAACCTTGGGAAGCAGAGAATATCAGCAAGGATAGATTTTTTAAACGTAAATATGGACACATGTCCGAGGAAAGGCGAAGTTCATTACAGGAGAAAGTTGCGAGACAAAGGAGGTATCGAGAAATGAAAAAAGCGCATGAGAAACAAAAGCTAGAGGCGGAAATTGGGTTCAAAAGATCACGCGATGAGATTAATTACGATGGACAAAGTGCTAAGGAAATTATCGAAAGCGGTAATAGTGGTGGGTTAAGCACTTTTTTTGAGTTTGTTTACGGTACTCACCCGATAAAATCTGTGTTGCAAGCTCGAAAGAGACCTATCTTGGGTTTATATACATTTAATGCGGATGATGATAATGGAGTTATAAAGCAAGCTCAGAAAGAGTACGGTATAAAGGCTCAGCGGGTGAGGGATAAAAATGCGTTGAATGTATTGTCAAAAAATGGTGTGCATAATGGTTTGGTTTTGAAGACGAAAGCATTGGATATGCCTTACATCAAAAATTGTGGTCACGCAGAAAATGGAACTTACACAGTCACAGTTGAGGATGAAGACGGCGTAGATTCGGAAAAAGAATTAACCGTTTTGAGAAAGAAGGATAATGATGAAGTAAATGAGCTATTCCCGTTGGCCTTATTTCTAGACGAAATCACCGATCCACAAAACATGGGTTCTATTTTGAGAACTGCATACTTTTTTGGAATTGACTTTATAGTGATTCCTGATCATTCTAGTGCAAAATTGGGACCTGTGGCCAATAAGGCATCATCAGGCGCGTTGGATTTAATTGATATTTATCAAACTGATAGAAGCTTGAAATTTATTGATTCTGTTCGTGAAAATGGGTGGAATGTGATAAGCACCAGTGCCAAACCAGATGAATCAAATTTAGAGGAATTGAAAGACAAGGATCATAAGATCGAAATGAGCTTGAAGGACAAATTCATAAATTTGGATAGTTTGAAAACCATTTTGAAACGAACCCCCGTAATGTTGGTTATTGGTAGTGAGGGCAAGGGTGTGCGAACTAATATGAAATTAAGAAGTGATTATCTCGTGGGTGTTCAGAAACACAGAGAAAATGATGACATTGTGGACTCGTTGAATGTTGGAGTTGCAACCGGAATCATAGTCCAAAGCTGCTTGTGATGAGGGGGAGGCGGTGGTGGCACTAAGCTTTTATCTATACTTACTCGGTGAGGGATTTAGTATGCTTGTATATATGGAACGGAAAGAGGACATCAAATTAATTACACCTTGATGTTTTAGATGGATGTAATAACTGGCTGGTAACGGCCCTGAACAAGAATCAAGCTTTTAATATCTTGGGGCTACAACTCTGCCTTCTAAGATACATATTTGTGAGTTTTAGGCTGTTGGGTAAACTCAAGCCTCATGTTTAACCCTCAACGTTTTACCTCAATTCGGAAATAACACAAAAGCAATAAATTTTTAAATTTCTATAAACCAACAAATTTTCTTCTTCTGGGAGGAGGATACACTCTGACATTAACATGTGAGTTGATATATAGACCTATTGTTTTTTATTTTATTCGGAAGTTGCCTATTTGTAGTGGTATGGGTGTTACTCATAAGTTGAGTCAATCTGAAACACATCAGTCGCTTCTAACCCGCTTTGAGTGAGGAACAGCGGAATTTATAGGACTTAAGCTGTTCAGACAATCTACATATATATATTTTTTTTTTTTGGGTAAACATTCTTTCACACTAAATCCGGCGTCTAAACTTTTATCATAAAAACTTCATAAGACGATGTAAGCAAACTTCAGGGTTACCCTTTGGTCTTCTCCAACGAAAAAAAAAAAAGTTGAACCATCATTGATAGTCTTCAAAGATTTCATTCAGTTTTTAAAGGCGTTCCACTCGTACTTACTCATAGTATTGGCATGGTTGATTATCACTTGGTTGTATTAGTGCACGGGTATGTTGGAATATTGTCACATGCAGTAATTGTTTCCAAAAGACATCATTTTTCTTTGGAAACGTAGCCACAACTAATGTGCAATTACTAACTACATTGCAGTGTTTGGGGCAACTCGTCACATTTAGCTTATATCGAAAAGCAGATCAACGAACATATCAAACCCACCGATGGGAGCAAATTACTAGTGTACAAAACGGGGTCCCACTCTGGATATCTTACTTATGATGGTATCGATGTTAATGGGAAAAGAATAACTGATGAAATATTGGAACAGACGAAACAGATTACTGATGACGGAGGTGTAGTCACAAAATTCTCGGTAGTTGGGTATTCACTTGGTGGTTTGATATCCAGGTATGCCATCGGTATCTTGCAAAAGCAAGGATTCTTTGAAAGGATTGAACCGGTAAACTTTGTTACCTTTTGTACCCCCCATGTTGGTGTACTGAAACCGCATACTCAAAACTTGTCAGTACGATTATACAATAATATTGCACCACATTTTTTGGCCATAACGGGATCACAGTTTTTCCTTAAAGACAAAATTGGTGAATTTAATAAGCCATTGTTGGTATGGATGGCCGACCCAAACTCTGTGTTTTATTCAGCTTTGAAGCTGTTCAAGTACAAAGCCTTGTATGCTAATGTGGTCAATGACAAACGTTGTTCTTGGTTTACATCTTCAATCTCCTTGACTGATCCAGTCAATTCACTGTACAACAAACTACCTCAAAACATCATTGCAGAGTATATCAAAGGTTATGAACCAAATGTAATTGATGCCTCAAAGCCATTTTACTATGAAAAGAAATCGAAAGAACAAACTTACGACAAGTCTTCTCGTCGTGGACTCTTTTGGAAAACGTTGAATTGGTGCAAGTTGCTTGGAAGGATAGTGCTTTACGCTCCAGTAATGGGATTGTCGTTTATTGTATCTTCAATTTATCAACGAATTCAAACTTTGAATAGAATTCGTCGTTTCCATAATGAGAAATCAAACAATTTGTCCCATTTGTATGAATATGATGAGAATACATCATTATTGACTGATTTGACCAACAAGTTTGAAGATGGACAGGATACTATTGTTGAAGATATGTATGGAGCCATGAATTGGAAAGTTTCTCATTCATCCTCCAATTTCCCACCAATTATCCTAGATGATTCACAAACATTTATAGTGGAGAAATTGAATACTTTGGGATGGAGGAAGTTCCCAATAATATTGAGACACACTCCATCAACTCATGCTGGTGCTATTGTCAGACATGCTGATCCAAACTTTGACGAAGGAAAAGTTATTGTTCGCCATTTCGTTGACAATGTGTTTAAATTGGAATAGAGATTATATACGTGGTTGTATTTGCTACCTTTGCTTGGTTTTTTTTTTTTTTTTGATTTGCTGTGTATTTCGCTTGATATCAATATCATACACGATAGAGTGTGTTTATCTGTTTTACTTTGTGCGCATTTTTGTATACTTTTTTTTACAACCAATGAAACCCCCATTAAGCTTGTATGAATCACCATGGTGACAACAGGAAACACCGTGACGGTATTTCGTACCACCATAAAGGCCATATTTGGTCGTCGTAGAGACACAAACTGCTCACCATTGACCACAGTTTCCACTACCTCGCCAGATTCAATGGCACAAGGAAGTTCAAATCACCAATCTTTAAATTTGCAACCAAATACTCAAGTGAGAGGACTGGATCGTAATGAAGCTAATGGTTTCACATCTTTTATCAGAAGTATTCTGAAGACAAACCTGAGATGTCGAAGCAAGTCAACTTACTTTTCAGAGGAAGAAAACGAGCAAGCTAGATGTTTGAAATCAGCAACAACTGACTTTCCCAATAACTATACCAAATATGTCACAGCAACGCGGCACTTGCTCGACGTACTGGCTCCTGCTGACCCTAATGGAAGATCATGTCCTCCAGTATGGGATACATGCTACTGGCAGTTGACATTGAACCCCGAATGGACTGAATATGTTATCATTTACTCAAGATTAGAATATGGACTGTCAATTTTGACTGAGCTACTCGATGAATTGAAACCGCATCTCAACTATTACCAAATACTCAATCTGAATCAAGGCATTCTCATGCATTTCATAGACATGAGTTATCAATATTGGTTGTTGCAGCTGATCAATCAAGTAATTGGAATCCAACTCGTTTTATCCTCGCCTACGTGGCTTTACACAATTGCAAACTCTAACATCATTGATGCACATAGAGCATACAATCTCCAAATGGTTAAAGTACGGCTGAGCAAAGACCGGAAACCAATAATTAAGTTGTATGGGATTCCACTGTATATACCTAAAAAGCATTTGGTCAATGAGTTTCGTAAGTTGGGAAAATTGGTGTCTTATAAATTTGCACCCACTGGACCATTTACAAAGTTTCATGTGGTGCAACTACAATATTCTCAAAAGGATGATAGGACCCGGATTGCCAAGGATATACAAAAGATTATAAAAGGTATGAAGTGCAAGGTTGTTTTGAAATTTAGAGTTATTCAGCCAGCATGAGAGCAAACAGTCCATCCAACAAATGCTACAAGGTGTAACAAACTCGACTAAAGATTATTTATTGCTTTACTTTTTTCCTTCTTGCTATAAAATACAATACTGAAATTTAATATACACATAAAACTGATTTGCTACTCCTGCTATCTTCTCTCATTCAACAACGTACACAAACACTCATTCAACATGACTAAACAAGTTCGACGTAGTTTGCCGGGAAAATACCGGTCAAACCATTGGCTCTACCCGTCCACCAATCGTCGACGGTATCAGTCTTTTTTAAGATATCAATAACATCTCCCTTTTTGAATGGCAAATCCCCACTTTGTTCCCCTTTGAATGAATACAAAGCAATAGCTTGAGTTGCATTCGTTTTCGGAGTTCCCCCAAAATTGGGTTTGGAAAGAGCCAGTGGTCTGGAGGGGGCAGCTCCGCTTGTCCTATTTGGTGAAAGTTTTGAGTTTCCCAATCGAGCATTCAATCTATCGACATCACTGTTACCTCTTGATCTTGTTTTACCATTGTAGCCAGAATCATATATATCGTCTTCCCATGCAGAGCCGGTTTTGCTGGAGGATGGTGTTCTTCCACCAGACGACAACCCTCCTCCTGCGCCACTCAAACTAGATCCGGTATTTGCTCGTGATCTCCGTTCTCTTCTACCACCATCATAGTCATCATATCTCCTATCTCTTCTTCCGTGGTCATAGTCATCGTACCCTCTATCTCTTCGTGGTCCTCTTCCACCACTTCCACGGCCACCATAGTAATCATCATCTTCTGAGTAATAATCGTCATCTGAATAGTCATCTGAATTTCTTCTCCTTCTTCTTCCACTACCGCCTCGTACTCCTCCACCACTTGCACTTCCGCGACGACGATCCGAATATTCAGAAGTTGTATCGGAAAACTCATCAGGAATATCATCGTAATAGTCGTCATCGTAAAAATCTTCTTCGTCATAATCCATTCTATTGTTGAACACTCTCGAGTTCAACACTCTCATAAGTGAATCACAAGCAGGTGGTACATCAACCTGTCCTGCTAAAATGTTTCTTGCCTTACAATTATTTCCATAAAATTTTCTATTAGCTTCTCTTCTCTCCATCAATACTGAACCTTCCAATGAGATCCCAGCATACAACCCTTTAGTTTTGGAATACGCGAAGACTGCAGAAACTGAACCCAAGGATGCCGTACCCGCAGCTTCTGCGCTTCTACCAAGAGGACCGGCTGCCACCGAGACATTGGTACCCAAGGTAACTGATCCCAATTGAGCAAAAGTATCAACTGCGGCTTTTGTATTTAAAACAAACACAAAGTCAGTTAACTCAGCACCGATCATTCCACCAGCACCAGCACCGGCAGTGACAATTGCCGATGGAGGCGACCAAGATCCGTCGGGTAAACGTGCAACTATAACACCCGAGCCTGCTCTTCCTGAAAAGAGGAAACCAGCTTTCAAAACAGTAATGATGGCTAATCCTTTAGCATTCTTTAAAATACGAGGAGGTATAATTTGATCGGGTCCAGCAATTTGATTAGGTTTGATAAATGACGATAATGTCTTTGCTGCTTTTCTAAAAGAATTGTAGTTAGTATGCATTTGAATAAATCATGGGGTCCATTGTCAAATATGTTGACTTTGGGGGAAAGGGGTGGGTAACATACTTTGACTCACTCCTTAAACTTCTCGGAATTGGATTACTGATACCCATGTTTTTGGTTAATCGAGATTAATATACAAAAGAAGACTGTATTTCGAATTGTCTGTTGATATACTAAAAGTTAGTTTCTGTGCAAATCGAACTGTTGTTATTATTGTTGTGAGTGTTGTCTTCCAAATGTCCTTAAGCTGGATTTTGTTGTCGGAAGTAATTTTGATCTTTTTCTTCGTTCTGGTGGTTTGCTGAGTGAGATTTTTTTTTTTCTTGTGTCACACTCACACACACATGCACACACAGTCTCATACACAGTCACACACACAAACCCACTACGAGAGAGAAAGAAGGAGAGGGTATATATATATGTGTGTATGTGTGTGTGTGTGTGTGTGTGTGTATACGAGAAGAGGAGAGAGTGTGTGTGCGATTTTGTCTTCTGCCCACTTTTAAGAGCAAAGCTATGGCTAATGAAACGGGGATCTTTATTCGTGAATACCACTTGTAATAAAGAAAGACTCTACTCTTTTCTTAACATGGATCTCTAACAAACCGTACCGTCTTATAAACCCATGCCTTGGTTGTTTCTATGTTAAGAAAAATGATGTGTTGTGTATGCTTATGCATTCATAAAAGCTCTGACAAAACTGAGCCACACTCACTTACACATCACAGGCGTGATAAAATTTACAAGAGATTATTCGACGGTCACCTTTTTTGATAGTAACAGTATACACAGCAAGTGATCACCAGCTATGAAATTGAATAACAATTGCGAATTTTGGCGATTCGTTGTTTAACTGAGCTTTGTCTATATGTCATCCAACTTAAAGCCCAGCCCAACCCATGAACTTAAAAAGCACATGACCCTGATTATTCTTAATCTGGTCATGGTTAGGTTACATGCACGGCTGCCAAGAATTACTATTGTTGTGTTCATTGGTGCCCGGTTAACTGCACTTTCGTTTTAGTTGCATGTATTTTGTGTAGGTAGCCACGGAGTTAAATATTCACGTCGGATTTTTATTTTACTTTTGCAATCGGCAATAAATATGACACACACAATTTTAGGAAAGTCACTTGAGAATACGGGCCAAGGGCTACTCAATAAATGTTACCACTCCATTTCTGTCATTGCCGCTCTCTGTGTAATTGAAGCAGCTCGGGTGCTCAGCTAGAGTTACATTTAATGTGGCGCTTGAACTGGAGAATCAAAAAAGAAAAATGAAAAATAGAAAAAAAAGGTTTGTTTACGATGCCCTCTGCTTCATATTCCAGAGCATTCTCTTAAGACAACAACTGTTACGATATACTCGCAACCCTCAACATGATAATAGAGCCTTGAACTTTTTGATAAATCAGAAGAAGTATACCATGAGTGAAGACGATACTCGATCAAATGCTTCATCTACAAGTTCAAGACCAAAAAGATACCATTGTACATTCGAAAACTGTGATAAAGCCTACACCAGACCATCACTATTAGACCAACATATACGATCACATACAGGTGACCGACCATTCCCATGCACTTACCCAGACTGTGACAAGTCCTTTTTAAGAAAATCGCATTTGGATACACATTTAATTTCTCATTCAAGAGATAAACCATTCCATTGTTCAGTTTGTGGAAAGGGCGTTAACACAGCTCAACATTTAAAAAGACATGAAATTACTCATACAAAATCATTCAAATGTAATTTTGAAGGCTGTAACGAATCTTTTTACAAGCACCAATCACTACGACATCATATACTCTCAGTGCATGAAAAGATATTAACTTGTACAATCTGCAACAAGACTTTTGCCCGTCCATCGAAACTTGCTCAGCATAAGCTAAAACACCATGGAGAATCCCCGGCTTATCAATGTGATCATCCGGGGTGTTTTGTCAATTGCAAAACTTGGTCAGCATTACAATTTCATGTGAAGCAACAACACCCCAAGTTGAAATGTTCTATATGTGGTAAAGGGTGTGTTGGTAAACGAGGATTGAAATCTCACATGTTGAGTCACGATGACGCAATCAAGATTTGGCAATGCACGTATTGCGACATTGGGAAATTTAACAAAAAGGTGGGTTTGATTACTCATTATAATGAATATCATGATGGTAATATTCCTGATGAATTACAAACCAGCACTGAAGAGACGAGCAGCCACACGCAAAGTGACCATGATAAGCTTGAAATATCAAGCTTGAAACGATTAAATAGCACAACATTGCCGTCGCCTGGTAGTGAAGAAGAAGATGTCAAAAGTTTATTCAAAACTAACGCCAAATCAGAGACTGCTGAAGCACAGAAATCAACCACATTATCAACTGCAAATGACACTGCATCCAATACATCGCAATTGATTGAAGTGATATTGAAGGATTGTTCATTCAAAATCAAGTGCCCCAGGGCCAAATGTGATCGATTTTTCGCTCGGGAATACGATTTGAAACGACATTTGAAATGGCATGAGGATAATTTGAAAAGAATTGAATCCTTTCTCGATAATTTACAACAAGAACAACAATTGCAACCTATGCAGAAGAAGAGAAAACTTGATCCATTACACGATGAGACAAACCATGATGATTACGACAATGAAGATGCCGACTTTGATGCTGCTCTCGATGAGGAACTCAGCTCTTTTGTTGGTCTAGGCAATGAATGATTGAATTACTATGCTATTTTCCTTTTCCTTTTTTTCTCTATACTACAACCACTCTAGTATTTGTGTCTTTTGTCATATCCTCTACCACTTTGTCCATCTGATCTTCTTTTGTTACCACTTTCATACTGTGGGCCAACTTCTGGTCCACTTTTATCATTCCTAGCCAGTCTCCCCTCGTATCGACCAGAACCAAAGTTATTGTTTGGTCCACCACCACGTTGAGTGTTTGATGGTCGATTATCAAATCCTCGACCACGTCTGTTGTCAAAAGTGGGGCCTCTTGTGGACGACGAACTATATTGGTCCCGTTGACCAAAAGATGAAGAAGCACGCGTGGGGCCGAAGTTTGAACGTGATTGAGATGGAGGTGGGGGTGGAGGAGGTGGGGGTGGAACTGATAGATTGGAAGTTTCTCCAAACCTACGTGACCCCTGTGCCTGTCCCAGTCCAGGTCCACGAGGACTAAATCTTGGCGATCGATCTCCACTTGGTAAAAGCCTTTCTTGGGGTGGTAGGGGAGCTCTCCTGTTTATGGAATTATCTCTAATTTCAGAACCTTTGGAAAGTTCACTTTGAGGAGGAAGAGGCAGTCTCTTTGTCATTTCCTTAAGCTTGGTACCGTGCTCTGGTGCGTTGTCCTGAGTGGCATCGTTGTTGTTGTCTTGTTTCGCTCTATCATCTTCTCTGGAACCTTGACTCTGAGCAGCACTCGTATCTTCATTTACTTTATTTACCGTTGCATCTTCCAGTTTGACTGTGTCATCTCGTTGAACATCGACAGTTTGTTCTGATGCATTCATTGCGACTTCTTCAGTCCCTTCAGTTTGACTAGGACGACCATCGTTCTTTTCAGCAGCATCTTCATGCTCCACATGCTCCATATGCTCAATCTTCTTTTCGGAGTCTTCAGCTGTAGCGACAACATTATCCTCTTGGGAATCAATCTCCATCTGATCTTCGTGTCTTGCTTGATAATCGTCATATTTGCCATTGGATTTGACTTCAACGATTCGACCAGATAATCGGCTACCAGGTCTCAGCTGGGACCCATAGTTGATAGCACCGAGCTTCTTTTTAAGCTCATCTTCCTTCGCCCTTTTCTCCTCGTTCAATCGGGCTTCTCGCTTCTCTCTTTCATCTCGTTCGGCCTCTTCTTTGGCTAGTTTCTCAGCTTCCTCTTTCGCTTTTTCAAGCTTCACTTTCTTGTCAAGTATTGCTTGCCTCTCCTCCTCACTAATAGATTTGAAGTCCCATATAGGTACCCATTGTTTAGCTCTAGATTTGAGATGGTTGAGCAAAGCTCCAGAAGACAATTTGATGTCCTCTTTATCCTCACCAGTATAAACTTTTTCAATCAAACCCAACATCTTTTCACAATGATCCTCAACGACCGGGTATACTCCGAGTAAGTTTTTCAAAAATGTGATGGTGTTACTTCGTGACATATACTCATTGGTATCCAATGCGGTCTCCACTTCAGACAATATGACGCCGTGGTAATCGTAAACCCAGCTTCTGTACTTTTCAAAATCGTCCACATTCAATTCTTTGATCTTCTCTTCATCTGTAAACTCGTGTAATCGTTTTAACACATAGGCGTAAAAAAATCCAAGGTTTTCAGCTTCAGTGGGAGTTGACGAAAATAGATTGGATGATAGTAGTCCATCTTGAGTTGCTTTATTCAAAACATTGAATAATGAATAATTTTCTACTCCGAGCTCATGCAATTTGAAAATAAATCTTGCACAAAATACAGCATCAAAAGACGAGTGTATTGCTCTAGGTATTATGCACGTCTTAATGAAAATTTCCACTTTTTCGGAAGTTTCTGAGGAAAACCAATCGGATGACAACTCCTGAATCTTCTTGTCGGTGGCTTCATTCAATTCTTTGTGACTCTGTTTATCTGATGGTATTTTTTCAATGAAAGCTTCGTTATCTTCAATATTCTTCTTGTACTTTTCGATTGCGGACCTTGGAAAATCTTTGTCCCTAGAATTAATACTAACCGCGTCTTTCAAACCTCTGATACCTGACTCAAGCTTTTCCAATTCTTCGGTGTACAACAGATCGGAAAAATTTACATCTTTCAAACTCAAACACCAAAATAAGGTAAACAAACTTGGGGAAAAGTCTGGTGGGCACAACTCCACACCTTGGCTCTGCAAAGTGGCAAATGCGTCCTTCTTCAATCTCCACAAGTCAAATCCCCACTCAATTGGTACATTGTACTGTTCACGTAACTCAGTAACGGGCATCACCTCGATATTTCCATCACCAAAAAAGCACACCAATGTGATGAAAAGCTTCATCACTGATACCAACTCATCAACCCTGTTGGCCAACACTTTTAATTGATTCTCACCGGCATCATGTACTAAATCATGGTACATTGAACAGAGTAGAATGATAAGTTCACTGACCGCATCCAAGTCGAGAAGACATTTCAATAAGTGAGTCCCTGAATCAAATCTATCGTATCTCATATCGTCAATAGTCCGGTAAACGACTTTCTGTAATGAGGATCCACAATTGATCATGTCTATTTGACGAAGCGTCAAATCTGAAGTGGTTTGAATGCCACCCATTGAAATGAGCATTTCCTTCAAAACCAACAACCCCGTTCTATCGCCAGTGTAGAACGTCTTGATCAAATAGAGCAATATCATTTTAGTGTCGATTGCTTTTTGGTATTTTTGACAAATTTTACCAACAAATGATGCGAGAGATTGGAGCCACTGACGTTCCCCCATACCATTATCGTGGATTGACCTTCGATCTGAGCTGAGTCTAATCAAAATAGCAATTGTCAAATTGTCCCATCCATAACTGTTGAAATACCTTGCCGTTTCAACAACTAAGGTATTCAAATTGTCATAACTTTCAATCTGTTGTAATATTGTCAACAAACATGGTAGTGGATTGGAAAAGCTGATTTTTGCTAACCGTCTCATCATGGGGCGAACGTTTTCCTTTGATAGCCTTTTCAAAACATCCTTCGTCGCTTTTTCAGCACTACTATATGCAATCTTGATTCGCATATTGTTTTTTCTTAAATTGTTGTACAATTCTCCATAAACGCTAAAACGATCTTCGACAGGATAAGCTGCTAAAATAGCATAGGCACTGTCTATTGCAATCGAGTTCTCTTGTATTAATGACATCAGCGGGAATATGTAATTTCTAAAGTAGTGGAAAATGTCCTCTTTCAATTCCTCCTTCGAATGAAATGAATGAACAATGTCACACAACTTGATAAAAACCTCATCATCTTTAGACAAGTTGGATCCAATAAACTTCAAAATCCCTTGTGATGCCTCAAATAAGGAAGCAAAGTCGTCAATTTTAGGCAATCCAGCTTTCCAGTTGCGGTAAAAGTAATGAAACTTTCTCCGCGCGTGTAGTTTTCTAATCGGTTTGAAACTATAGTAGTCCACTTGTTTGAAAGGTTCAACATTAACGTTATTACCAGGACGTGTGAAGTAGATGCCCTTGGTAGCCTGCAATTGAACAAGCTCCTCCATATCGAATGGAGAAATTTGCCCATATAACGGGTCGATCATTGCCCCAAAAAGTCGAAGCAAGAGCTTTGGTATCTCTTCATCTATGTCCGCCAAGAACGGATATTCTGTCAAGATGTATATCGCCGGCCAATAAAGTCCGTTGGCTAAGAAAATTTTCAAAAACTGAAACTTGTAGTTGACTTCCAATTTGAAATTGGACGCATTCCCAACAGGGGTGCTTGCTCCTTTTTTGTCTTTCCCGTCCACATCTTCGTCATCTGCAAGAGGCGCGGCCAATGCCAACGCATTCGCCCCAGCTTTCAACACCTCTTCTTCTAGCTTCAGATTGTACTTGTTTTCAAGGTCCTTCATTTCTGCTTCGCTAGGGCGCATATACTTGTAAACAGACCCAAAACTTACAAACCCTTCTTTGATTAAAATGGTTACCAAGACTTTAAACAGTTCTGGCAAGTCCTTGATCTTTGGATAGTTTAAAATCTTCAATCCTAGTATTTTTGCCGCAATGTCACTACCTCCAGTTGACAACGATCTGATCGAAGAATTGTCACTTTCCAATGCTGGCCACCATCGACTTTTCTTGAAAAATTCTAAGATTGAATCAACCTTGCCCACGATAACCTCTGAAAGTATTCCGAATAAAATATCCAAACACCTATTCGGATCAAGACTGTAGTGACCAATTAATTTTTCAACCACTTGCAAAGCATAATCAATTTGCGAGTCAGTATCGTCTGATGAGAATATAATATGCAATTCCGCGACAAACTTCGAATACCCTTCAATCTCCTCATGCAACAAATTGTACTTCTTCTGTGTATACAACTTGTCTCTCAACTTGGTATTTAATGCTTTCGACAACATCTTGCTAGGAACGATATCAGTCTCCTTTATAAAGTTTGAATTGATGTATAATGAAATGGTGTGCGATTTTATCACATTGTCGTTTTGGCTAAGTTTTGACAACAAAGCTCGTGTATTCTCTGTAACTGGAAATGAATTCAACACTTGGCAAAATAATCTTGCCACGTCATCATTCTTGATCGATTGGCTAAGGAAATCAACAATATGTTCCATCTTCAAAGTTCCTTCCTCAAAAGATTGAATCATTTCAGTGAAAAGTAAGACAACTTCTTCCTCGGCTTCGGGACTAGAAGTTTCGTAGGAATCCAAAGCCTCGAAAATTTCTATACTACCCGTTCCGGTAAATTGCTCTATTATATCATCTGTGAAGTACTTGAAACTCATGAGCAATGATTAGCGTGTATGTGTATCGCAAGGGCACTATATGTTTCCTACAAACATTGTTTTTTATTTTTTATGTTTTCTCTTTTTCTTCGGGCAAAATTCTACTTTTTTTTCACTTTTGTTCTTTGAAAGCTTAGAATTGAAGACCTCTTCCCTGCCACTTTGGTCATCACTGGGATCACAGGTTGGTAAAGGAGTATCCCTGTGTGATGAATTTTGCTGTTTGTAGATGGTAAGGGTCACCCTGGTTGAGTTATAAGCAAAAGATCTTCACGAAACATGAACTCCCATAAACTTTTGTGAATTTTGCCGGGAGAAATGTACGATAAAGTGAGATGTGCCACTTCGATGATACTATAACAGCCTTGGGTTGGTTCAGGTATTAGCAGAGCCACTGGAGAAGCCTACCTAAAACAAAAATGCACTCAAAAAATTGTAGAGCTACTTCATCATGTGACAATTTTTTACATTACTGGAATTATCTTGTTCATCAAATTTTATAATATTTCCCAGATAGTTTAGTGGCTAGAATTACCGTTTGTCGCATGGTAGACCAGGGTTCAATTCCCTGTCTGGGAGCATTTTTTTTAATTTTCAAAGAAAGAAAAGTTTTTGTCAATCTCTTATCTCGCTAGCCAGCAGCGTGTGCTAATGTGCCTTTATGAAGATTTACTATGACTGACCTTAAGAATGTGAAGTTTGGGGCGTAATCTTTCGTTTGCAAGGTGTTGTGAATTTTGAGAACGCTCAATAATTTTGATATTTTTTTTCCCGAGTTTAGTTGCAAAATAAATTATAAAAATGCCGCCAAATTTGTTTCAACAACTTTACAACTGAGCTTAATATGCGTGAGTGTAAGATATAAATTCAGCAACACAAACAGCCCTCAGCCAACTTCGTTTCTTAGCTACGAGTCTAGAAATCAGAGTTTATATAATCCTGCAGTCAATTTTTGTGCTTGTGTCGCTTATATCTATAAAAAGTAAGGAATACAAGTATTATGTAAACTTGAATGAAAATGAATAGCAATTGCAACAAACTTTTTCGTAACCAAAAAAGCTACAGTTGATTGGTAGAGAGAATATCATGGGGATACCGACCTATGTTCAGTTCCTGTCGTGAGTGAATTCGAGATGGTGGATGTGCCAGCTCGTCCTTCTTTGTTGCAGCTTCTACCATACTTGTATCTACTGACAGATCTGCATCATCTGCGTCAACTGCAACATTAGCAACTAGTGCCCTATCTTTCTCATGTAACTTTTCTGTTGCGTAATGTTGAGTGTTTGTGAGCCCATCTTTCGAACTTTTATCGTTGTAATCAGTCGCAGAATAAACAGAGGGCAAATCCTCCCTAGTCATGGACTTATGACGTTTGTGACTTGGTGAATTTTTTGTAGAACTTGGTGTGAAATCTTGCTCTGGTTGCCAATGATGGAATTGGATCACGTGCTGAAATGATTGCATTGACTCCTGCAGCGGCTGAGTCTGCTGTCTCTTTTGCTCATTCAAAGGTTGAGCAGGTATCGGTTTTACTTGAAGTGTGGATGTCGCAGATCCGGAAGGGGATTGTACGAATGGGGATGATTTTGCTAAAGCTTGTGAATTTTGTCGTAGGTGCCTTGTTCTAGCATTGTGGGAGACGTCGCCAGTAATTGCCAGCACAGGCATCGAGGAATGTCGTTGATGTCCTCTAGATCTTTTTCCTACGGATGAAGACGTAGATTTTGGAACGCGAAACGGAGTAGTTGGGGCGTTTAATTGTGCCACCGCGCTAGCTCCAATTTTGGCCGGGGACTGCGGTCGTTCTTGAGACATATTTGAAGTTAAATTACCTCCAAACCTAAATCCCTTAGGCTGCACTGGGCTAGCACTAAGTTCCAGTTCTGTACTTGAAGCTCGCTTCTGTGGAAATTGGGGGATTGCAGTATGCATTGTCAGCTGAGATTGTAGTTGCTGCTGTTGTTGTTGAAGATTGTATTGTATCTGTCTTTGTTGAGCTTGAATCATTTGGACTTGTTGCTCCAGCAGTAGACGTGGTTGCGCAAACTGCGGGTTTACCCAGCGCGCTGACTGCGGATATGGTGGAAGTGTATGTTTTGGTGGTTGATATGGCAGTCCCAGATCCAACCCTCTGGGCTTGGTTTCTTCGACGCCCTGCTGAGGGATTACACCAGTGAGCAATTGCGGAATTTGATTTGTAGGTATTTGAGCCTGCAAGGCAAGTTGGATAATATTTAGGTTCTTGTTTGCACTCTCCGCTCGATAAAACTCCTGCTTGGTACGTTCTTGTTCTGCCTTAAACTTCATTGCTTCGATAAAAGCCAGTTCACTAAATGGAAACGAACTGACGTTTGGGCCCAATAAAGTCAACAAGCCCGGGTCACTTATGGTCTTTTGTGGAGAGGAAGGTGCGGTCGAAGCCGATTGTGGTTTTTGAATGGACTCATTTAATGCGGATAGTGAAGGAATGGATTGGTGAAATTGGCTTGGCTGCGGTGAGGAATGTTGCGGTACTACCGGATGCCCTTTGTAAGGTGACTGTAGTAAGCTTGGTGTTTCTGGTTGTGTGGTAGGCGCATTTCCCACTTGTGATGATGATGCCACCCCTTTCGGTGTCTTTTGTTCTTTTTCGGTTGTTTCCAGATTACTTCTTGCATGGTGGTCATCTCTATCTTTGATTGTATTCACACTCATATAGATCCTAATGGTCAGTGGTCATTGGCTTTTGTGAATTGGTATATTCTGGTTAATTAGTCGACCCTGATAATCAAATATATGCTACTCATACGTGTGTGGTGGTGTGGTTTATGCGATTTTTTTGTTTTTTTTTCCCTCCGTCTTTAATTAGTTGCATAAAATAAACATTTTAGACGCTGAAAAGATTTTGTACGTCTTTTATAAAAAGACAGAAGAAGAACAGAACATGTTGTGATGGAGACACAAAACCCAGGGGGAAGAAATTTCAAGTTAGCTCGAAATCTCACTCCCCCTTCATTCGATTTGTGGAAAAAATGTTCAGGGGAAGAAGACAAGCACAGAGTAATAGGAAAGGAAAAGCTCGCTTTGACTGTGTAGCTCTATCTATCGGTTAGGATAGATGTCTCTCTTTTTTCTTTACGAGTTTTACAGTGCTATTGAAATAATTGCTATCATTGATGTAGCTTATATTATACGAGGGTGTGAGAAAGAACAATAAGGGGTGTTTTCCTTTTGTACAACTAGCAAACACGCACACACACACACACACACACACAAATCTAGATCTCTACGTTTCTTACTATGGAAGGAGATCTGCTTCTTTTTTTTTTTTTTTTTTTTTCTTTTCCTTTTTCTTCCTCTTCGATGTTAATTAACACCCATACCTTCCCCTTAGAAAGTACTAGCTCATTAGCTTTGTATTTTGTTTTGTAGCACATGCTGAATCAACAGAGGGATGGTTGCTGGTAGTGCATAGACTTTGAATACATATCTGCGACTACCCAATGCCTGTGGTATGTGCTCACAATCAATGAAACATTTGCTGCTGGTGAAGGAGGTAAGAACGCTAGAGGGGGGATGTAATAGTTTACTGATCATTTGCGATGAGAAGTAATCCCACTGCTTTGGTGTAGATTGTAGATTGCACGTTGGCTATTGCCAGTTCGGATACTGTGAAAATAAAGCAAAGATTAGACGTGACTACGATTGATAGCCAACAAAAGTCACCACTTGCAATTTTTATCAACTGTGACCGGATTAATGGTGGGAACACGTTCCATCGTCCCTGCCAAAACTCTGTCACGTATTGACTGCATTGGATTCCTTAAATGGAACAATACATGGCTTTCTTGTTGCAAAATTTTTGGCGTGTCGCGTATACTTTTGCGACAAGAAGCCAAAAACAATGAAGATTTAAATGGCTTATCTCAATGCAACATACAAACAGCAACTTTTGATCAGTAGTCTTATTTTACATACTTTGTCCTCATTGGATGACTGAGGTCGTGTTAGTTATTGTCGTTGACCATAAAAGGTAAATAAACGTCCGTGTACTTTAGAAGAGAACAACACAACACACACACACCACAAGTGAAAAAAAAGAATGAAAAAAAAAAGTAATAAATTGTGTACCTAATGTCGTGGATCAGAGAGTATAAACACCGACCATCAGCAAAGGAATTTTGATTGACAAGGTATAGCACACCATACACAGGGAATCCGTGACCCCGTTACCAAGTAGCTGATATAGATATACATATACATCATGGGTAAAAATAAAAAGAAAAGCAAAAAACAAGATGATACAGAGGAGATTACCACACAACTTCAAAATGATATCCTGGAGCCTAATCATGAGATAGAAAAGAGTTTAGAACAGTCAGAAAAAGTGCCTGAGGTGATTGAGACAAATGGGGTATCTTCAATGGCGTCGCAATCAGAGACGAACATTGAAAACTTGACGTTGGAGAAGCTACAACAAGTGGAGAAGGAAAGAGACGAAATCAAACACTCTTATGACAATTTAGTCAGTCGATTATCTTCATTCAAAACCGTGTTTGCCAACATGAAAAAGGCGGAAGTGGAACTAGAAGAGAAATCAGAGCTAGTGGACAAATTGAATGAGGATAATGATAAATTAAAGGAAGAGAATAGTCGATTGAAAAAATCCCTTGAAAACGAAGCTTCCAACAAGGTTGAGCAGACCTTATATTCTCAATTACAAGAACAAAACACAAATCTTAATAATGAATGTGAGAAATTAAGCGATACTTTAACTAAAACTCGACGAGAGTACACTTCAACCATTGAAGAATTACAAGATGAGAAATACAGCTTAGAAAACGAAAATTCCAAGATGTCTAAAAAGGTCCACGAGTTGAAGCAGCAAATAAACGACCTAACAGTAGCTCAGGGTGAGTTTGATCAGGAGAAAAGAGATTTGGCAGACTCTGTCAATGTTTTTAAAGAACGTCTTGATGTGAAAGATAAAGAGCTCAAGAGTGCCAATGCAAATATAGAGGAATTGAACAACCTCATATCAGAAAATAGCAAGTTGTTTGAAAAAGAAAAGCTGTCTTTGTTGGAGAGAATTGAGGGATTGAACAAAATCATTGCAGAAAAGGACGACACGATTGAAACTCTACGCACAGAAGTGAGAAATATGAAGCAAAAACTTTTGGAATCCGAGTTAAAGTCTTCTGAAATAGCTGACTTGAAAAAGGAATTAAACAATAAGCAACTTCTTATTGGAAAATTACGTCATGAAGCTGTTATATTAAACGAACATTTGACTAAGGCATTAACGATGATGAAGCAAAAAGGGGAAGGATCAAACAAGACCGTGGATGCAGAATTACTATCGAACGTTATAATTAGCTTTTTGCAATTTCCTCGAGGGGATTCCAAAAAATTTGAGGCGTTGCAGTTGATTAGTGCATTATTAGAATGGGACCAACTGCAAAAGATCGCTGCCGGTTTGCAACATGTGCCGAATGCAAAAGGTGGTAGGACCAAGGTAGACCCCGATGGAAATGAGACACCCACGAGGCAAAGCTTTATATCATTGTGGACTGAATTTCTAGAAAAAGAGTCTAGTGGGAAGTAAATAGATAAAGTGTAATACAAGAAGGGAAGCAGTTTTTCTTTTGTTCGCACAAGAAATGGGTATTTTGTAGAAATGAAAATTTATTCCTTTACAAACGCGTTTTCTCACAAGAGAGGATATTGGTCGAACCGATTCAACGTGTTCGTCATGGTCAACATCCAAGACTTTTTCAAGAACCTGCAAGAAAAACCTGCTGCGGTATGTTGAGACTCGAGGTTTCCTGTTCAATTGATGACTAACCTGTTAAACCATTTAGAAACGTAAGGTTGAAGAAACGGAATCACCGAGCGCAAAGAGAAGCAAACTGGCAACTGCAAAACCTAAACCAGAAATGATTGAGTTAGACGATGATTTCGAATTTGATGACGATGATATAATGGAAATAGAGCCACCCAAAAAGACAACTCCTAGAAAGAAAAAACCATTGGCTTCACCTCGTAAAACTCCAGCAAAGGCATCATCACCTACGAAGAATGAAACAAAACAGAAACCAACGGAACCTGTCGTAGGCGAATCCATAGATCAAGTGCTTGCAAAGATTCCAGATGCAGAGTTACCCGAAGTGAATGAGGGTGAAAAGCCAAATTTTTTTGCTCTCAAAGCCCAACAAAATGCAACTACGTCGACTCTGGTAGATTTACCTGCAGCACAACCCAATTGCTTGACAGGATTGACAATCGTATTTACTGGTCAAATGCCCTCATTGGATCGAAACACCGCGGAACTGACTGCGCAACAGTATGGTGCAAAAGTGACGAAATCGATATCTAAAAAGACTAGCTTAGTTGTGATTGGATCCGACGCTGGTCCCTCCAAGGTGAAGAAGATTAGAGAATTTAAAATCAAGGCAATTGATGAGGATGGGTTTATTCAATTGTTGTCAAGTATGCCAGCTGATGGTGGAAGTGGCGAAGTTGCCTTGAAAGCAAAGGAGAAACGTGAACAAGAAGAAAAGAAAATCATCGAAGATGCAGAAAGGGATGAAAGAGAGGAAAGAAAAGAAGAACAGAAAAGGGCCAAGAAAGCTCAAGAGATTGCAAATCGGAACGTTTCCGGTGGAACATCACAACTGCCTCCCGTAACGCAGGAAGTACCAGCCAAGGATAAGTTATGGACAGACAAGCATGCACCAAAAGATTTCAACCAGCTATGTGGAAACAAGGGCCAAGTTCAAAAATTGCGCAGTTGGCTAGAGCATTGGTTTGAAAACAAGGCTAAAAATTTCCCTGGTGGATCTGATAATCCAAGCTCATATAGGGCCGCTTTGATCAGTGGTCCTCCAGGAATAGGAAAGACCACGGCAGCACACTTGGTTGCCAACTCGTTAGGATTTGATGTTTTGGAGAAAAATGCATCTGATGTTCGATCTAAATCATTGTTGAATGCCAACATCAAATCAGTTTTGAACAACACTTCAGTTATTGGGTTTTTCAAACATCGTGATGATGAACAGCAAAGCAGCAATAGCAGAAAGATTTGTTTAATCATGGACGAAGTTGATGGAATGTCAAGCGGAGATCATGGTGGAGCTGGTGCCTTATCTCAATTTTGTAGAATTACAAACATGCCAATGATCTTAATTTGTAATGACAAGTCGTTACCCAAGATGAGGACATTTGATAGAGTGACATATGACTTGCCGTTTCGGAGACCTACAGAGAATGAGGTGAAAAGTAGGTTGATGACAATCGCATTACGTGAAGGTATCAAGTTAGATCCAAATATAATTGGACAGTTGGTCCAAGCTACATCTAATGATATTAGACAAATGATAAACTTGCTATCTACAGTGTCAAAGACTCAAAAGCTAATTGGTACAAACAATGTCAAGGAGATACAAGCCAGTTGGAAAAAACAAATTATTTTAAAGCCATTTGATATTGCTGGTAGACTTTTGTCTTCAGGCATTTGGACAGGTCCCAGACAAAACTTGACTGAAAAGCTTGATTTGTATTTCAATGACATCGATTTCGCTCCATTGATGATCCAGGAAAACTATTTAAATACCCGACCAAGACTTCCGGGACCCCATATTCAACATGTCGCACAAGCCGCCGATGATATTAGTATATCGGACTCTATAAACTCATTGATTAGATCTAGTGAACAACAATGGAGTTTGTTACCATTCCACGGGTTGATGTCAACGGTGAAACCATCCTACGAAGTTGCTGGTCAAGTGACTGGTAGATTGAATTTCAGTGCTTGGTTGGGACAAAATTCGAAACAAATGAAGTTCCAGAGAATGCTACAGGAGTTACAATACCACACTAGAGTCAAGACATCAACCACGAAGCAAGAATTGCGTTTGGATTACTTGAATCCATTGTGGGTTAAGTTAAACATTCCAATCAAGCAACAAGGTGAAGCCGGAATTAACCAGACAATTGAGACAATGGATGCCTATTACTTGACGAAGGAAGACTATGATAATATTAGTGATATGCTCAACAAGCCTGTCGATTTGGATAAGAAAGACAAGGCTGCATTCACTCGTAAGTACAACAATGTTATCCATCCTACAGTTATTTACAAAACAGGCAATTCATTTGGCGTTGGAGGTAAACGAGCAGCTCTGACAAAAGTAGATTATGAGGAAGTTGTGGACGATGATATGGAGGATATTGACGATGATAACGACGGAGATAATAGTGATAAAATTGATACAAAAAAGGACAAGTTAATCAAACAAGTGCCTGTGGGAAAGAGTGGAGCCGCCAAGAGGACGACTAAAGGTCCAGCTAGAAAGAAACAATAAAAAGAGTCTGGTAGGAAAAGCTAAATAACAATGCCACGTTTTCCTAATCCCAACTTTTGTAGCATTTACTTCACTTTACTTACACGTCTCGTCTGTGTCTTTATCATTTAATTGCGCGTGTTTTCATTAACTTTTCTTTCTTTTTCTTTTTTTTTTTTTTCTTTTTTGTTCTGTTCGTTTTCAATTTTTTCTTCTTCCAACACAAAAGGTGAACATTGTTTTTTTGTTCTTCATTCGATTTCACAAGGGTTAAGTTAAATAAAATCGAAATCAAACACATGAGTTACTGAGTCTCCTCCAATTGAGCAGTACCCTCGTTTTATAATTTTTGCGAAATCACAGATCCGCGTTTACCCCAAGTGCCACCCATTTCTGGCCAATTTTTGATTCAGCATCTGCAGTGCTTTTCAACAACGACACTTCAATAATACAAGAATTGGTGAAGTGATTTCACTTCCTGCATCACAATAGTCATGTCCGATGTTCCATTGTTCAAAGTGCCGAATACGCGAAGGCAGCATAATCGACTGCTTCCTTCATTAGCTATTCCACCCACACAGAATAATACCAAACCCAATCTCAAGTTGAATGCAGATTCATCGCAAGATATTGGAGAAGGACGATTTGGTCAATTGAGCATTAGAGACTCACAGAGTGATTTCCAAACACAACTACCAACTCAGCTCAAAAAGCCTCCCCCAGTAATGACAACTATAAACTCTCTATCACCATCATCAAATTCGTCATCCACTCCGAATACGGCAACGTCATCCTTGTCATCGAGCTCCCCTAGGTTGAAGCGAAAACCACCACCAATCTCGACCGATACAACATCTCAACAAGAAGATAATGACAAAGTACGACTGCGGAATACCCTGAATGAGGAGAAGGAGGTCCTGCAAGAATGTGATCAGTGGAAGCTGAAGCTGGATAGTTTTTTGCAAAACAAACACTATCTTGAGCAACTAACTTCTTACGACTGGCATTTTTGTGCTAATAACAACCTCATTGAAGAAATGGGAAAGTTGGGAGAGGGAAATGGAGGATCGGTCACCAAATGCCGTGTTGTAAAGTTACAGAAATCACAAGTTTTTGCTTTGAAAATGATAATTGCAGACTCCAACCCCGATGTGCAAAAACAGATATTTCGAGAGTTGGATGTTGCAAAAAAATGTCAGCACCCCAATATCGTCAACTACTATGGAACTTTTCTTTTGGAAAAGCAGTCAATGATCGGAATAGCGATGGAGTATATGGATGGACATTCTCTAGATGCAATATATAAGGAAGTTGCTAAACGAGACAAAACCAATAGGATAAGCGAAAAGGTGTTGGGTAAGATTGCAAACTCGATTTTGTCGGGATTGGATTATTTGCATCTGAAGAACATCATCCACAGAGATATCAAGCCATCGAATGTTTTATTAGACTCAAAAGGAAACGTCAAGCTATGTGATTTTGGTGTTAGTGGTGAGGCAGTTAATTCTTTTGCATCCACATTTGTTGGCACACAGTACTATATGGCGCCAGAGCGTATCATGGGTAAAAATTACTCGATATCAAGTGACATATGGTCACTAGGCATGTCGATGCTTGAGGTTGCCAGTGGGAAATTTCCTATCGACGTTTCGTTAGGACCAATCGAGGTAGTTGAAATGGTTCTGAGAAGTGAGTTGTCATTGAAGGATAGTGTTTCTGACTGTATTTTTTGGTCTCCTGAATTCAAACGGTTTATAGCTAGGTGTTTGATTAAGGATCCTCAAAAGAGGCCCATACCGAGACAACTTTTGGCCCACGACGAGTGGTGTTTGGCGCAATTGCGAGAGAAGGTGAGAATGGATAGATTTGTTGCTGTTGTTTGGAAATTGAATGAGTGAATAGATTATTGTATAAAGAATACATATGTATCAGTTAATAAAGTTTAGAGAGATATACTTTAGTTAGCATGGTGGTGCCCATATTTTGCACCTACAAGACATCTGTCGTGTAATGTGCTCAAATGTTTATTAATTTTTTTTTTCTTCCAATCAAAATCTCGCAGAACATAATTTTCTTCAAGTGATTAGGTTAGAGTCTACCCCAAAAGTCCAGACGAAAACTCGCTACACTTTATCTGTGCCCCCTTTGCAATTGTTCATATATAAGTCATCAGCTGTCATATTTTGATTTTACAACTTTTCAACTAGACAATTTTACCATCATAAAACAACATGCCTGTACCATTCGAGGGTTTAATACCATATGCCATCATGACGGCTTTCTATGGCTTGGCCGGTCACGGGGTTCAATATATCAGATACTGGGACAACGGTTGGAAGAATGATCGCTATTTTCTAGACCAGTGGGATCACAAGATGATGCAAAGGGATTTCTATCTAACTGGAACTCATCGAGGTCAAACGAGTGAGCCAATAGCTCCAGAAAGCTTCAAGACAATTGAACAAATTGAACAGAGATACTACACACCATACAGGAACCAATTCTTTAGTTTGAGAGATAGGTTGTTTAGAGGATATGTATTTGGTGATTGGAATTTCTCATAGATTCAAAAGAGGGTACGGTTGAGTTTTTTGTATATTTATTTTGAAGAAAAGAAACAAAGTTGAATTGCATACATCATTTATTTGAAATCCTTGTAGGTCCATTTTTCAGTAACCTTTTTGGCGTACTTTCTCTTCTTATGCACTGGAACTCTACTTTCAATCTTACCACTTGATTGTAAGTTTAACATTTGATCATAAAATAGGTTACCTTCTGGTTTTAAGTTTTTCAAATTACTAGTCAATTCATCTGATAACTTCAATTCTAATGGAGTTTCAATAGGGGTGTATTTATGCAATTTGTTCCTTTTCAAACTTCTTGGCTTTTCAGACGGTTTTGTTCTTGACTTACCCTCATCTTCTTCTTGTTGCTGTTTCTGTAGAATTTTATCCAAATTAGAAAGATCCTTCAACTGCTTCTTCAAATCTTTGATTTCTTGTTCTAATTTAACTCTTTCCTTGTGTTTGGTTTGTCTGTTTCTCTTTGTCTTTGTTTTAATCTTGATTTTTGTTGGTTTGTTTATGGACAATGAATAGTCCTTCTCATTTTCACCAATTATGTCTTCCTCCTCCTTTTCTTCTTCTTCTTCATCACTGCCATCGGAAAACATGTTATCATTTAAAGTGACCATAAGCTCTTGAATTCTCAATTTGTGGTCCTCCATCGACTGCCGTGTCAATTCTCTCTGGTATTCCACACCATATTCCTGGTCTATCAACTCCTTCCATGACTCCAACGATGGGTTATACGATTTACCAGCATGGACGGCTTTCTCAGTCAAATCATTTTTGGTGACTTGTATGGGCTTGACACGCAAAGTTGGCGGTACGACCGTAGCTGGAGTGACCTCGGCTGTGGAAGTGCCATAATCAGGGATTTTTGCTTTATGTTTGGTTGTGGTACTACTATCATCATCCCAAAGATCCTCACTATCACCACTTACCAATCCGTCTTGTTCAATTCTTGCCATGGTTATGCTTTCGTCTTTGTATTTACCACCCCGTAATTTCAACAATCTCAACATCTCTGTCTTTTTCACTCCCTGTATTGTTGCATTCTTCTTAGCACGGTTATTGACTAATGCAGGAACTTTGGACTTGTTTGTTAAAATCTCTTGCGTTTTGAGTTTCTTTGGCGTCTTGTACTCTTTCGAAGTAAAGTTGGGGGTTTCATCAATTACAAAATCATCTTGTGCTGAAGGACCTTTCACTATCTCTTCATCTCGTACTTCCTGAAGTTTTGCTTCAATATCATTTAAGTCCACATTCTTTCTCCATGCTTTCTTACCTTTTCTAGAAGGTTGCTTTCTTGTTCTAGCCTGCTCACTCATTGTAAATTGTTAACTTGTTACGGTGAGATAACTTAGTGGACGGGCACGAATTAAATTTTGTAATAAAAAATTAAGAGAGATGAGGTTTTGAGATTTCTTTAAATTACACAAAATAAAAAATTGGAGTACTGAAGCTTGAACGTAGAAACCAACAAATTCATTTCGTAGATGAGCCAAGTTTTAGTAAATTCTCTTCACTCAACTTGGAGGGTACCGAATGTGTCGGTGTTGAACTTGTCCTCTTTCGCTTCTTTAACTGTTGCTTCTTTTCCAATTTGGCTCCATTTATAAACGATAACAAATTATTCCTTCTTCTCACACCCTCGTTAATCCAAAACTCACTTCGATATATCTCCCAGCCCTCTCTTATATCAACATTAAACACCCTTGCATTCAACAATAATTTTACGTCTGTAACACCTATACGAGGTTGACATTGCGATTGACAAGTGACGAGAAAAACTTCAATTTTTGAGTCCTTATTTTGAATGGAACTGGGAGAAATCTTGTGGAAAAATTCCAAACCAAAGTTAACCACAAAAAGGGACAACTCTCGTATCAAGTCGGTTATCTTGTCGGCAAGTGGTGTCTTGATCTTTACCAATCGAACATTCAATTGTCTCAAACCCTTGTTAGTCGAAGAAAGGAACTTTCTAGGAAGGACAATTGTCTTTTGATACTCTCCTGATAAATGGTACAACAATAAGGTAATTACAGTTGAGATCAAAAAGAACTTCAAAATCAATCTTGTGGTCCCCGTTGATGAAACAGAAGCATCTAAAATGAACAAATGATGAGCCAAACCGGAAATAATTGAACACAATAATGCCAAGAAGATCAAGTACTTTCTTCGCATTGCTCTTTGTTGGATCACTTGCTCTCTCAAGCTTTCTTCCAAAATTAACATGTTTCTGAAAACTTTACCAGATGGAGGCATTGATGTGTAGCCGGTCCCGGATTTGTCTAATGATTTATGAGATTTTTCACTTGGCTCCTTCAGCCTCCTTCGTATTTTCGAGCGCAGCTTGCTTGCACGTTTGCTAGGAGTTTCGTCAGGGCTCGGTGAAATAGCCCTTCGTAATGGTGAGGAGTTTCGCGACGACGTCGAGCTCCTCTTGCGCTTGGGGGTTTCATCAACTGCAAACGTAGGTTTCAAGTGCACTGCAGAATTTGAGCCTTTGTTTGAGGTGCTGTCATTCTGAGACTCTTCTTTGTTTATATTGATCACATTGATTTCATCTTCATCTATGTCCTCATCTTCATCGGAACTGTGACTTCTTGCTAATTTTTTCAACTGATTCTGAATATCTCGCCTTGATTTGGATTCATCATTTTGCAAATCCAACGAGCTTTGAGAAGCAATGTCGTCAGAGTCTGAATACATTACAAAATCGTTATAGTTGGTTGACGAAGGTATGCTGTTGTTGTGTAAATGTGAAATTGTCAAACGCGGGGATTTCAGAGGTTCATGCAAGGACATCGGGCTTGAATTCGATGAGCCTGGACTGTAACTTTCCATAACAGCAGGATCATCTAGCGAGCTCGAGCTAGACTGATTATGTGTAAGCTCTGCTCCATCATTTTTATCCAATGAGGTTGATGTGGTTGTCGAATTATCTTTGGTCGTGTTCTCAAATTCGTATTGTGCCATGTCAGTGATTGTATAGGGATTTTCAGAAAAAGGGCGTGTTGAAATACAATGATGTAATATAATTCTTATTGAGACGTTGTGTGTCAACAACACGACTAGACCCTGTGATGTTGTGTTTCAAGAATTTGGTTTTAGCATATGCCAAAGAACCAAAAACTTTTTTTTTTTTTTAATTTTCCATCAACAAAAGATAGCTGAGAAATAACAAATATTCAAGTCAAGGTGTACAATAAACAAGTATCCTTTGACACACGGGTTGTATTAGAAAACAGATTACAAAATGACATCCTTGAAGCAATTGAAAGAGAGCTTCGTGTCCGACTTGACTGGTGGATCGATTGAGGAAATATATTTGGTGACTTCGGTGGCACTAACTTCATATCTATCGTACAAACTCATCAAGGACTCAATTACCCAATTGCCGTTGGTGTACGACTATGTGATTAATGTGTTGACTATCCTAACAGCCATAACTATTTACAGCAACAACACGGCCTTTTTACACTATTCGATATTTTTTCCATCACTACTCATGTTTTTGCTAAATCACTATACAAGCAAAAAGAGGAACAAAAAAAGCCAGCGACAACATAGCACTACGAATGATGCTCTTTTGAGTAGGAAACAGTTTCTCACTGCTTATAGATCCCACATGTTGATAATAACCAACTTAGCCATATTAGCAGTTGATTTTAAAATTTTCCCCAGAAGGTTTGCCAAAGTAGAAACATGGGGTACATCAATGATGGATTTGGGAGTAGGATCGTTTGTATTTTCAATGGGATTAGTAAATTCAAGACAATTGATCAAGGTACATTCTCGTTATAGATTCAGTTGGAACGCATACTCGAAAATAATTAAACAAAGTACAATTAAAGCGTTGCCTTTGTTGGTTTTGGGATTTGTTAGGTTTATCAGTGTAAAGAAATTGGAGTACCAAGAGCATGTAACCGAGTATGGTATCCATTGGAATTTTTTCATTACCTTGGGATTGTTGCCGGTTTTGTTGGGTATCTTGGATCCATTTTTGAACATTTTACCACGAGTGCTGGTTGCGTTTGCTCTTCTTTTATTGAATGAGTTGATACTAAAGAGGACCAGTGTGCTCCCGATGATACTATCTAGCGGAAACAGAATGGACAACTTCTTGACTATGAACAAGGAAGGGATATACTCATTTTTGGGATACTTTACTATATTCATATTTGGTCAATCGTTTGGATCGTTTGTCCTAACCGAGTATCCTACAAGGAACAACTTGATCTTTATAAGTAAAACCAAAGTAACCAAAAGAAATTCCAATTTTGTATCAGTGTCCACAACAGAGGGTTTGGTTATATCAACCATATTTTATCAAGCTTTGTTCACAATAGTGAACAACTCCAACAACCTCACCAACATTTCAAGAAGATTTGCCAATGCATCTTACATTTTGTGGGTTGTGTCCTACAATGCCGCATTTTTATTGGGGTACAACTTGATCGATAAGTTACTTCCGGAACAAACCGAAGTTGCTTCAGATGTGTTGGAAGGTGTCAATAACAATGGGTTACTTGCATTTTTATTGGGTAATCTTACAACTGGGTTGATTAATATGCTGATCAATACGTTGGAGGTTTCCGGTACAGTTGCATTTTTGATTCTAATTGGTTACAGCATTGTGTGGTTATCTGTAACGATTGTCTTGAACCGCAAGCATATTTATATCAAGCTCTAAGCTAGAATAGAAGGGGGGGGTGTCAAGCCAAGATGTTGGTCAGCATGTGAAAAGTTACACAAACTATGTAGATAAAATGTGTAGAGCATCCATTTTGTATACGAGTGTTTTACTGTGAACACACAGAACAAACTCAGAATCGTAACGAGTAAAGACTTGGTTCCTCTACACGCTTGTATAGTGTAGTTCATGAGTCAAGCTCAGATGGAGAAAGCAAAAAGCATAGAGGAAAAGGAAAAGGTAAAAAAAAAAAATGCGGCAAAAAAAAAGCAGGAGAAAGGAAAAAGGGATTCACAGTTGAGTGATTTCTGGAAGATATTAATTACCAACTTCATCATCACACTCACTTGAGCTCCCAGTTTTTTGTTGCTATCTCCCTATACGTTTGTAACTTGATCCCACACACCTTTTACATTATGGCTTCCGACAATAGATCAGACTCACCATCCTCAGTATCTTCAAACGCCTCAGCCTCAGCCTCGGCTTCTTCATCGGCTTCAAGTTCTCATTCATGGACGTCTTTTCTCAAATCAATTGCATCATTTAATGGTGATTTATCTTCACTAACTGCGCCACCATTTATATTATCTCCTACTTCGCTCGTGGAGTATTCCCAGTATTGGGCCGAACATCCCGATTTGTTCATTGCACCTAGCAAGTTGACTGTCTCCGAAGACGCAGAAGCTAGTACAATTGATGCCATGAATTTGAAGAGGGCTATTGCTGTTACCAAATGGTTTATATCTACATTGAAATCCCAATACTGCTCTAGAAATGAAAGTATGGGAAGTGAAAAGAAGCCATTGAATCCATTTTTGGGGGAAGTTTTTGTTGGGAAATGGGATAGCGAAGAGTTGGGCGAGACCATCTTATTGAGTGAACAGGTTAGTCACCACCCACCAGTAACTGCCTATGCCATTAGGAATGACAAGAACAATGTCACGTTGCAAGGATACAATGGAATCACATCCAAGATTTCTGCTACTTCCATCAATATTAAACAATATGGGCACGCGCTTTTAGATTACAACAACTTGAAAGAAAGCTACTTGATAACATTGCCACCTTTGCACATTGAAGGGTTGATTACTGCATCACCCTTTGTTGAGTTGGAGGGAACGTCTTATATACAAGCCTCAAATGGGTACTTTACAGTCATAGAATACAGTGGTAGAGGTTGGGTTTCAGGTAAGAAGAATACTTTCAAGGCAAGGATATACCGCGACTCCTTTTCCAGCTCCTCAAAGGAGAATGCCTTGGTCACAATACAAGGTCAATGGTCCGGTAAGTCATATATCGACAAAGGCTCAGCAACTCCTACTTCCAAAACTGGTGAGTTGTTCTATGACGCAAATGCATTGAAAGCCCTCCATTTGACAGTCAAGCCAATTGAAGAACAAAAGGAATTTGAGTCGAGAAGAGCTTGGGAAAAAGTAGCTGAAGCAATTAAGAAGCTGGATTACAATTTGATCGCCGAGGAAAAATCGAAGATTGAGAATGAGCAAAGAGAATTGAGAAAGAAGGAAAAGGAAGAAGGAACCAAGTGGCAAACAAGATGGTTTGATATTGTTGATTACAGCAACCGATCTGAGGATACTAATTTGACCCCACCAGATGATTTCATCAATTTGACTAACCAAGCCAATTTGTCGATCCATAATGCACCTCTGGGTTCATTAAAGAAATCAAAATACGATCATGGGGATGCCAAACACTGGAGATTTGTTCCTGAGAAATTCGAACAAGATGACATCAAGGTTTAAAGCGTTTGATGCTTTTGTGAAGTTTGATTGTATAAAGAGTGTAGACTTGTTGTTTTGAAAAGGTTTTTAATTGTTATTGCATATGTAAGAACGAGGGGGGTCTCGTTAATGTAATCTCGGTAATATCTCTCTTTTGCGCAAACTGTTTTCCGAAAAAAAAAAAAATCAACTGATCTTCCCCAGAAATGAGCCAATAAATGTGGCTTGTGACTTTTGTCTAGTTAGCTTTTGCAAATCCCTCCTGGTTTTACTCCACCATCAAAGCTATAAATAGGGACGCAATTCGACAATAACCACCCTTTTTCTTTTCCTCCTTTTCTTCGTTTCCCACAAAACGCAATTTCTTTCACTAGCCAAAGTGTTTCATTTTAAACGCTACGCACTCGTTGCCCTAATCATTTTACTATTAAACATCCAGGTCTATCCAGTATTGAAATCAGTGGCTGCAAAGATTTTCTCCACCATGCTGCAGTCTCTGTCTAACCGTACTATTGTAGTTGGTTCAGGGCTAGCCGGGTTAACAACAACGTTGCAACTAATTTCGCAAAATCATCCAGTTACCATGATTGAAAAGACTGCTAAATTGGGTGGTAACTCAATCAAAGCTTCATCAGGAATCAATGGCGTGCCTACTATATATCAACACAATGATGATACTGTGGAAGCGTTCAAAGACGATACTCTCAAGTCGGGAAAGGGCTTATGTAACCCTAGTTTGGTTGATGAATTGACTTCTCGTTCGCGTGATGCCATTGAATGGTTAACTAAGGACTTGAAAATTGATCTTTCACTGGTTACACAATTAGGTGGTCACTCGTTTGCCAGAACGCATAAAGGAGCGGGTAAATTGCCACCGGGATTTTCCATAGTTCTGACATTGATAAAACGTATTGAAGAAATCCAGGTAAGTAACCCCGACATATTGACTATACACAAAAACAGCCGCTTGGTGAAGATTTTATCCGATGGTGGTGATAATAATAAGGTTAGCGGTGTTCAATATCAAGATCAAACCTCCAATGAAGTCAAGAGTGAGTATGGTGTCAATGTGGTATTAGCTACTGGTGGATTTTCAGCCGATACTCAAAATCTCGAAACTTCATTGCTCAAACAATACCGTCCTGACTTGCTTCAATTTGCATCATCCAATGGTGAACAAACAACAGGGGACGGCCAGAAAATTGCATTGCGCGATGTCAATGCTCATTTGATTCAAATGGATCAAATTCAAGTTCACCCCACTGGTTTCATCAAGCCAGAAAATGTTGCATCTCAATGGAAATTCCTTTGTGGGGAACTCATGCGCGGTATTGGTGGTATCTTGTTATCACCAAATGGTTACAGATTTGTAAATGAGTTGACTACTAGAGATGTAGTTACTGAAGCTGTGATGCAACATTGTCAAGTGAAGCAAGAAAACAAATTGGGTTTACCGGTTGGTACATATGTCTCAGTGCTTGTGGTAAGTGGCGATGATTATCCCAAAGCTGCAAATCATATTGACTTCTATGCCTCACAGGGATTATTGCAAAAGGGAACACTCGAGGATTTATTAAAATTGTTGCAAAGTATCAACCCAGAGAATGATAAATTGACTACAACCAAGTTACAACAAACATTTGATGAGTATAACGAAGTCGTCAAGTCAAAGAAAAAGGATACATTGAATAGAACTGTGTTTGGAAGTGCAATTTCTTCACCAATTTATTTCGGATTAACAACGCCTGTTTTGCATTTTGCCATGGGTGGAATTGAAGTTGACTCACATGCACATGTAATCAATTCTCAGGGTCAAATCATTCCAAACTTATATGCCGTTGGTGAAGTAAGTGCTGGTGTCCATGGCGCCAACCGACTTGGTGGCAGTTCATTATTGGAATGTGTAGTGTTTGGCAAGAAAGTTAGTCAAGAAATCTTGAGTCACTAGAATGGCTCCAAGCAGGTGGTATGAAATAAAATATAATGAAAAATCTGTGCCTACAATTATCGATAGCTTTTATAAAATGCTTTTTGAATATTAACACCAAGTTATAAACTATAAAGTTACACACTTCATCCTATATTTCTCCCTCGTACTTGCTCCCCAGGTTACAGCTGAACAAAAAAGAATGTGCTTGTATATATTTTCACACCTTCTCCATTCAGTCGTAATCTGTGATAAAAAAATTGTAATTGTGGGTTTTGAATTTTTGATTTTGAGACCCATTTCATTTTGTATAGTGTATATTGTATGTTTTGGTTGTAGAATGATTTTTATATCCAACAATCACAGCTTTTTTGCTCTCCTTTGGGTTTTGCTAATCAGCTTAGATGTTTGATGGGTACAACATGATTCTAACTGAAGCACCAAATGTCTTTGGCGGCAAGTTCTTCTTAAAGTTGGCTCTGACTAAACCATTGTTACCGTGAGTTCTGGCAATTTTACCCCAAATGACTCTGATTTTAGAACCTCTGATTTCCTTTTGAGCTCTGTAAACGTAAGCAATTCTTTTACCTAAGTAGAATTTGGCATCTTGTGGAGAACCAACACCTTCGATTTGGATCAATGAAACCTTTGGGTTGGTGACGTTTTTAGATCTTTGGTAGGAGATATGTTTACCTTTAACGTATACTAAATTAAAACAGTTAGTAAATTGTTCATTCAAACAAAGTGAAGCAGTTGTGGAAAAGGGTGATGAGTCATGTGTGTGGAAACTAGAAACTGGAAACTGAAAACTGAAAACTGAAAAACAAATGAAACGACTTCACTGGTTGCACAATTCTGTCGCTCCGGTTTACACTGAACGTGTACATTATTGGTGCCTGGTGCACTTTCCAGTTCAATCTTTCCATCTGTTCGGAGGGAGTAAATAGTATCCAATTATCTCGATGTTCTGGATCTCTTCCATCCAACATATGCTACCGCACTTCTATCACTGCTCTTTCATTTGAAACATACATCTGTGTGATTCAGCCATTGTTGTTGTGTATAAGGTTGAGGTTTTGAATAACTCTAATGACCAAGTGAAAATTTGTAGACACAAGTTTTTTTTTTTTTGCTCAAAGCGTGAAGGTGGTTAATTAGTATGTATTATGTAATACTTATGATACTTAATTATGTAATACAACCATATGCTGCATTGGTAGCGTAGTAGATTCTTGTTTGTTCTTTCTTTCTTTGTGGGTAATACTGTAAACCGGTAGCACCAAACAAATGAAAAGCATTATACAAAAACGAAGCCCTAGCTAGTAGCACGTGCACGCCCTTTCCAGCTGACTGAAACTACTTGTAAGCTATTAAGCAAAACAAACCCGACATCTCAAACTCCACTGCAATTGATGTTCAGAAAGGGATCACATTAGGTCGTACTCAAATTGTTTTGGTTTCTTCTAGCATGGAATTGGGCCAGTAGAGGAGTAATGTACTGAAAATATGAGAGAATGTTGTAGAACAATGATGTAGAATTTGTTGTGCCGTGTTTCTTACCGGCAACCGTAGAAACAGTGAAAAACTGGGTCTTTGCCTTTTCAGGTAAAACACTAACAGGCCAGTTTGAGCCACGGAGAGCACAACCGTAACCGAAGAATGGACAAATCGTGCGCATTTACCCCAGTCGCATTTGAAATCAAATTATACAATATGATGCGGGTTTGTGCCATAGAAGTCAAACACTATGAGCATAACTTGTAATCGCAATCTGGTCAATCACGATGATCTTGATGGTTGTAATGCAACTCTACCGCCTTTATCTGAAATGAAATTCAAATTCCGTTCCCTCGCAATTCCACAAACTTATTTGTAGCGAACGATGCACAAAATAGAATACAATATTAAACAGAGGAACAAAAAATTTGGAATCGTATGTCATCGCGATTTTTGACAGTTCATTTTATTACTAACATTGGAGTCACCAAGGAGATACTACATAAACCTCAATTGAGCTTAAATACAGATACAGGTCACACAATTGAGCTTATTTGATAATGCTGACCCAACCAAATACACAGTTTTCCTCGTCTTCGACTGCAGCAAATCCTGTCACGCCTAGTGAGGGGTTACAGCAACCTTCTTCATCGCAATTACAACGCCAGCCTGAACAGCAGTCTTTACCAAACCTCAATAACCATCACCATCATCATCACCATCATCACACGCATCCACATCATCACCACCACCACCATCTCGATCCTCACCACCATCACCATATTATAGATAACTCTAACCATCATCTTCATCATCACGCTAATGAACTCGAGAACAACTCACGGAATCCAAATCCTGTAAGTAACGAGATGTCCCAACAACAACAACAACAACAATTGGTAAAATCACTCAGTGATACGTCAGATAACAAGGATGGTAGTAGCAACACAGCACTTCTGGCCATACTGAGTAAACGAAGTAAACCTAAATTGAACATTGAACCAATTGAGTTGATAATCAAGGAGCTTTTTCCTCATAGGCGGTTCCTTGGAACAATCATTTACAACCCGACAACGACATGGGAAACACTTCAAACACGTACGCTTTACGGATTAAAGCCATCGCTAATTTCCCGTTTTGATGAAATCAAAAAAGCTTATAAACAACAAATGAAAATTAATAGATTACCCACGCGATATATTCCGGTTGTACCACCACTACCTCAAGAGTATATCAATAGTGTGATTGATGTCAAGATTCCATTTCGATATATTGTTGAGTTCAAGCAAGATTTCTACAATGAAATAGTTAGTAGAGAATTATGGGGTGGTGCAAGTGGAGTTTATACTGATGATTCAGATATTTTGCAAGTGTTGTTACACATGGGGTTTTTTAACGACTCTATCGACCTAAGTACTTGGAATAAGAAATGGGAAAAGAGAGATATATTGAGACCTATCAATTTATTAAACCAATCTGTTAAAGATTCGAATCTGCCAGAGAATAATAACGAGAATGGAAATAAGACCGATTCTCACCGACAATTAACTGCTACAACTCCACAACCAATTGATCAAGACATTTATGGTGATTTATCAGTTCAGATTCTTCTTCTTCCTTCATTACCATCGTATTATGGATTTTTCGCCAATGGAATAAATTCTCGTTCGTGGAATTTGACTCAATCAACAAACAGTCAACATACAGGGTTAAGTTTTGCTGTGTATAATGTTAAATGGGAAGAAAGAGGTTCTTATCTACATGAACGGATTTTGATGCATGGAGTTGAATTTGAAAATGAAGTTGATTACGAATTGAATCATGAATCAATGAGAGCAAAAGGTGGTTGGCAGTTTGATTATGATGCATACAAGAAAATAAAAGAATCCATAAAAGCGCAAAGCCTGGAAGGTTAAATCAAAAGGCTAAGAATGAGAGCAAAAAGCAAACGAATGGAGTTTAAGAAAAGGGGGGTATTTTGTTGTGCGTGTAGATATTTCAGTTCGTGTTGTAATGGTTTATGACCAACATTGTATAGTCTTTTTTGCCAATGTGATTGTTTTTAGTCAGAGAAAACCAATCTACTTGCCGGGTCTTAGTACATTTTTCAATGTTATAAGTTTGCTTCTTTTCATTTTGCAACTCAAAAAGAAATATCATCACGTGACTCATTTGATAAGAAAATGTGTCACTCATAACTCTATTTTACAATACTTTAAAATTATTATTATTATTACCATTTACAGAATCACCTGTTTTTATCATGCTCACCTCACTGTAGAAATCAAAGAAAGAGAGAGAGAGAGAGAGAGAGAGAGAGAGAGAGAGCTATATCATTATATATTGAGAGCCAATCACTCTTCTTTCTAATAATAATATCTACCTGTCACTGTGTGTTTATACGTTTACCATATCCACATTTTTTTTGTTGTTAATATCAGGCGGTTGTCTCTCACACTGATAACCGCCCTCGGATAATAATTAAATCCTTGACTCTAAATTACAGTTACAGATTCTTACAACTCTTGACATCATATTGCAGAAGCTTACCACTCTATTAGTCAAATTTACTACTGTTTTCAAACCACACTTGCATCTAGTTGCATTTGCCTTGGGCAGAGAGTGTTAATGGCGAGTTGTTTTGCCTTTGGTTCTCTAAAACTCAACAAAGTACAAGCTCTTTTTTTTTTTTTTTTTTTTTTTTGGGTTTGACGTTATATCCTAATTTTTTTTTTGGGAGTATTTGAGCATTTTTGCGTACAAACAGAAAAACAGATGGTAACTGTTGCTACTACTACAGCCATGAGTAGTGAGAGTCAAAGTATAGCTGATACCCATAAATCAAAGCTATCTACATTTGCAAAACTTAGGAAATCACAATCAACTCCCAAACTACGAGATAGGAAAAACTCAAGATCGACTTATAACCATCCCATAACATCGTATACGGCGATCAATAGTCCAACTTCAAACACAGCAACACCTACATCTTCAACAGTTGCCACAACGGGACCAGCATCTACAATAGCATCAACTAGGGCCACTACTACGCCACTGACAAGAAAGAAAATTAGTGCACCTAAAACGACATTGACGACAACTAAAACAACAACAGCATCTTCTTCACTGGGGTTCTTTAAAAAGATATCTCATGAATGGCATTCGTTTATACATCGATTAAAATCAATATCAGAAGATGTATTCACTGTTGATACGTTGATTGATGAGTTGTTTGTTGATGATGAGTCAGATGACCATATGAGTTTTGATAAATTGGTTAGAGCGTCAAAAGGGTACAATACAACTGAGGAAAAATTTTTACAAGATTATAAAAAATACAAGAGTTTGGATAAGATGTATGACCATTATAATGGCAGCAGTAACCAAAGTAGTGGGTCTCATAATAGTGGTAACAACCATGGTCGTCATTCTGTTGTCACTCACTATAGTAGTCAAGTATTGAACAACCATGATGTTGGTAGTTCAACTACAGTTGTTTCCGATCAAACAAGTTTTAATGTGCGCACTACTTTACAAGATGTTATACGACATCACCAAGCACAGTTTCGGATTATAGATGAGGTGGATCTGGACAGCGATGGAGACGGAGTGGAGGAAGAGGAGGAGCAAGAGGAAGAAGAGGAAGCCTTGGATAGCATGACAGCAACTGGATCATCTACAAACACCCGTGATATACCGCAATACAATGATATCGATTTCACAATACTACGAAGAGAATTTGAAAATATGTTGGCATCAACAACCACAACCATGACTAAAGTACCTTGTGATTCAACAAAAAGGCATCCACTCGAATCAGTGCCACTACCATCAACAACAACGTCATTGACATCGGTATCGAGACCTTTGTCACTGGTACAACCATTACCACAGCAACAACATCAACAAGAAGAGGATGTTAATGTTGGCACTATACTTTGGAACTATCGTCGTCGTAAATGGCTTTATTGTCCAGATCGAGCAAAAGCAGAGTTACGTATCAAGCAAACTTCATTATCGCATATTCCCAAAGAATCTTACTACAAAATATATTCATCCTTGATTAATGAGAATAGAGTCTTGAAAAAGGACAAGCATATTAATTTACTGGATTTGATCAAGATTGTTCATGTGGGGTGGATTGAGGAAAAGAAATGGGAGCCATAAAGGAGAAGGGAGGGTATGTCATTAGCTTATTTAGTTCTTTTAATTATCATTTCAATTTGGTAATGAATTCAATCACAGTTTTGGAAATCAAAAGGTGGCACCAACTTTGCTTTTCAATCACGCTCATTTATCAACTTTAATGTATATTCTAAGATTCTCAAATCTTGATCAATTAATTCACATCTTTTTTGCAAACTTAGTCTTCTTACTGTATTATTACTATTGCTTCTCTCATTCTTCGTCCCATGTCCAATTTTGCGTCCATCTCCATCATCATTTTCCTCCACCACGTTATTATCAGCAACTATCCTTTCGTCAATTCGAACCACATCATTCATGGCATCAAGTTTGCGTCGGCATCCTTGACTCAAATTGGTAATTTTCCGTTTCAGTTTCATCAAATTATAATAATTGCGACTAATTTCTTCATTTAATTGGTGGTCGATATTGTCATTCAATTGATGTATCGTGGCGATCTTATCCAACAAGTTGCTCTTCGTTGTTAATGGATCAGTATCGGAATTAGATAATACCAAGTGATTGGCTAGTGTATGTAGTTGTTTAATGTAATTTGCTGATTGTTTGAGATCTTGCTGTTGCGTTAGTTTGGCTTGTTGATGGATGGTTGTGTGTGGTGTAGATGATGAGCTATTGGAAGGGTCTGGTTGTTGTTTCGGTTGGTTTGATGTGGAGGATGCCATTTGTGAAAATCGAAAATCAAAAAGTGAAAAGTGAAAAGTAAGTGATGTTTTGGTTGATGATGGGTTTAGAAAATGAATGTGTATCAGTTCGTCTGATAACGGGGTGGTTTTTGATCTCTCGGTAACTCCTTTTGCGCGGGATGTAAACAAAGTTGGTCAAAAGTGATTAATGTCGAATTTTGCAACCATAAAAAAGAGAAACATAACCTAACGGAGAGGGTATAAAACCGAACGTAAGTAAAATGAAGACTCACATATTCTCCTCAACGGTTACAGTTATAGCTTAGTCATTTCAACAGAAACTATCTTTTGCAATAGGGAAAATTGTTCGAAACCTGTTACCAAGTGTCAAAATCTCGTTTCTATAAAGAAGAGAAAGACACCGGCAGAGTCAGAAGCAGAAAGCTGTTGTGTGATTGACATGTAACAGCTCTATAAGACAACTTTTCGCTGTCAATTACTACTTTGTTTCTGTTTCGTTATGAAAGTCGTTGATATCTACAGAAATTTAGGGCTTAGACCTAATGGGCACATGACTTACAAATATAGCTACCAATGTTCTTTATATGCAGTACATATATTAGTTTTGTGTAAATTTTCACTACCAATGTATCGAATTCTTTCTAGAGAGTGAGAGACAGGGAGAGAGACCTTTGAAAAAAAAAAAATTTTAGAAATCCAAGAAGCAAGTAAGTACTAAACCCATACCAATCTAATCAACCACAATGGCTTTACAAGACGTCGTCACTAGGGAATACACCATTAACTTGCACAAGAGAGTATGTTCTTGAACTATTTGGAATGGAGGAGCGAAGGAGAATTGGAAGTGACATGGGAATTATTGCATTTGTATCACTGGAGAAGGATCAAGAGCCAACACGAGGCGGGTCAAATAAACTTCTGATCTCATGAGAACGTATCATGGAGAGAAGGTGTAATGAGATTTCAAGTCTCGAGTAAACTGATCAACTAGGCAAAAACCTAGCGACATGACCTGACGAGGAAAGATCTCACAACAGTACGGAATCCTTACATATGATGGCCCCTATAATGTTTATGTCACCACTTTACACGCAAAGCCCTAGTTACTTACAGAGTCCAAACAATCCCTTCTCACAAATTGAGTATATTATACTAACCTTTCTTTTTTTTTAGTTGCACGGTGTTCACTTCAAAAAGAGAGCTCCAAAGGCTGTCAAAGAAATCAGAAAGTTTGCCACTTTACACATGGGAACCACTGATGTTAGATTAGACCCAAAATTGAACGTTGCTTTGTGGAAGAGAGGTGTCCAAGGTGTTGAACACAGAATGAGATTGAGAATTTCAAGAAAGAGAAATGATGAAGAAAACTCCAAGGAAAAATTATTTGCTTATGTTGAACCAGTAATTGTTCCTTCTACTAAAGGTTTACAAACTGTTGTTGTTGAAGATGAAGAGTAAATTTGATTTTTGAAAAAAAAAAAAAGAAAATTGAATCAAGACTTAAGGGGAATTAAAGACAGGTTGTGAAGATAGTAGGGTTACTAGCTTTGTATAATAACATAAATTTCACGCATATAATAAGGGACATAAATTGTAGTAAGTGGGAAGGTGTACTAATCGTCCACTCGATAGAGAGACATTCTCGTTAGCTCATCTAGTGGAATTTGATCCTCACAAGAGACTAATCGCAAACTTCTCGGTTCATTCTACACTCTTCACTGATTTCCAAAACAAACCTTTTCCGTATATTTCAATACAAAGTATAAACTAAGTAAAGCCTAATTGTAAAAATGTTAGTACTAATAATTCATTTCTAATTGTCCCATCCCGCCCCCCAAAGTGCCGGAAAAGAACGCCTTTGTTTATCTCAGTGTAACTATGACTATTAATACCATATCATTGCCAATCGGTCCCAAAATTCCATCAAAACGATAGAATCATCAAATCTTCTAAAAAAAAGAATCAATGAGGACCAGTTTAAGCAGCTCTTAATTGGTATAAACTAAATGAAAAAAGTTATCATCATATTAAAGGCGTTTTTGTTACTTTGTGAAGGGGTACAACTTGTTGGGGTTGTACATCAAGACATACTTTTCATGGAAAGAGGTCTCCTTGGAACATTCAATGGGTTTGATATGAAAGTGAGGTGTGTTTCTCAGTTAATTTTTTTTCACGCTCTTTTCTGTTCTTTAACAATTTTGTTGAGAAGACCAAGGTAGCGCAAATAATGGTTTCTCTTTTCGCAACAACGCTTGATTACATTGAGGACCAAGTGTCGAAGAAAAACTACTCTCTAATCTGGGTTGGTTGGATTACTTCTTTCTTTTAGCTGAAGGAAACAACTAGCTTGACTTTTCCGGGTACGCGGTATGGCCTCGACATTGTTCAATTTTCCAATTGATTTTCAATTGTCGACGAACCTAATATGAAACTCTGCGCTTACACGTATCCCTCCCCTAGCAAAGACCAGTTCCATCCCTCACTCAACCGCCGCTCAATCTTTGTCACAGGTTTAATCCCGAGTCATAGCTCATTTGCATTAATTAATATTTCACAAGTGGTAGCTCTTCCCCACACTAATTTTTCTCGCATAATCCAGCGGAATAATAAATTTGCCCGAAGAAATCATACTAGAATAGACTACTTTCTTAGTAAAGTCAAACCAATTTTTTATATCAACATGCCGTCGGTTGCAGATGCGACAGAAATAGACCGCATCTCATTTGAGTCAGTTTCAACTGTTGCGAATGTCAGTGTCATTAGTGACCCTCATGGAAATGAATTTGACGTTGTTGAGATCTCCAAGGATATATTTACAGAAATATTTCCCAGAGTGATGATAGATGCTGATTTTGAGAATTCTACCCATATACCTGAAAACTCCTTTGTTCTTGTCAAGTTGTTGGGAGCTCCAGATTACTTTGACAAGTTTCAAATATTGAAAATTGGAAGAGTTCTGAACAAACTCACCAAATCGATTGTGTTTATCAATAGTTCAAATTTAGCACGATTCAACACCGATGAGTTGACTTTCAACTTGGCTGTGGTGAAATCAATCAGCGAAGACACCATTTCTAAACTATCTCAAGTTTTTGTTTCGGTGCCAAACGATATTTATCATTTGTTAAAGAACAAAACCCAACAAGCAATAAAGCAATTATTTGTATTTCAATTCCTTTGGGGGAATGGGAATGTTGTGAATGAAGGTGATACAATCCGCTTGATCAATGGACGGGCTAATCTATGTGAGCCAGTCGCTCAAGGGAAAGTTGATCTCGATACAAATTTTGTGTTGATTAATCAAAGCGATGCTGCTAATGCGATCGATGCAAATGGGACAATTGAAGCAACTGCTAAAGAAGCCGTCTTGGATCTAGACTTGTCAAGTTACTTGTCATCTGGCTTACAATTTGACTCCTTTTCAAAACCTGCAAGCCCTTCCAAGTTTCATGCTCGTCCCTTGTTCGAAAACATGAACATTGAACATCCTTCAGAGACCTGGAAGAAAGAGGACAAGGAGCTTTTTGTATTCATCAATAATTCAGATTTCATCAAGTTGGGATTTCCAGTTTTTAATGGCGACTTGGTGAAAATTGTCACAGCAAAGGAGTCTGTTATTGTGAGGATCTTTAGTTTTACAGAGCCACAAACATCTTTTGAAACTGGGTTTGTCTATATGTCGCCAATATTGTTTATCAACTTACAACTTAATGAAAATTCAGAGATCACATTTGAACTGGTACGAGGAGACTCATTAACCACGCTCATTCCCGTGGCTGAATCAGCAACAATTTCAAGAGTAAGTTCACAAATCACCATGGACAAGACTTACCAACAAAGTTTTTTCTCCAGCTTGAAAACGATACTTAGTGATCAGTTGAAGTGTGTAAAAGAAGGTGACTATTTCCCAGTAGTTATCGATACAGTATTGGCAAAGATTATGTTTGATAATGCAAATGACGAGAGTAACGAGGATAATAAAGAGCAAAATTTGGAAGTGATTCCTGTTGGAAATCCAGATGCAGTCGCATGGTTCAAAGTTACCGATATCAAGGGCACGAACGAAGTAGGTACTAATCAGTTCATCATCAATCCGACAAAGACTTTACTTGTGTCTTCCGGTGTGGAGAGCTCAAGATTGCCAAGTAATGAAGATGCTAATTGGTACCAATATCTCAACTTGCCGCCAATTTTCAGCTATACCACATCTGATGACTTTAAATACGCACAAGAGTTCAAAAAGATTTTAAAGACATGTTTGTCATCTAAAATCAATCTCAGGACATCGATACTTTTGACTTCAATGAGTAGAGGTATCGGGAAAACCACTTTGGTACGTAGTACCTGTATCGACATGGGGTTAAACTTGATTGAGCTAGATTGTTTCGATTTTATTAATCCCGGTCAAGAGTTGAAAACGATCGGATTGCTCGGCGGTAAGATCGATAAATTGATTGCCAATGTGCCCAACCAATCTTCTTTTCACGTCATTTATTTGAAACATATTGAAAACTTGGTACCCAAGACAGATGAAAACGATCAAAACTCCAGTATTTTTGCATCACTTTCTATAAAGGTTATTGAAACCTTGACTGAGTACTTGGAAAAATATGCCAATCTTGTTATCGTAATGAGTTGCAATGATTACGACAAATTGAATGATAACTTGAAATCAATTTTGAAATTCACGATTGAATTTACAGTTCCCACTGAAAATGAGCGTTTGGAAATTTTCAAGTTTTTGATTGCAAATGAAAAGGCAAAAACGCCATCTAATGATCTCACGTCTTTCCCGTTTGTTCCAAGAAAAGACATCAATTCAAAGACACTTGCCTTGCAATCTGCTGGTTTAACTCCACGCGACTTGATTTCCATTATCAAGAAATCCAAAAAATTGGCTATCAAACGATTGTCAAAATTGTCAAAGGAGCTCAACATATCTGTAGAAAATCTAATCAATATAGGAAATGGTGGAGTAATAACATGGATACCAGATGATTTTGAAGCTGCCATTAACGAAGCTCGAAACCAATTTAGTGACTCCATTGGTGCTCCGCGTATTCCAAATGTCAAATGGGAGGATATTGGGGGTTTGGACTTGGTCAAAGATGAAATTTTGGACACTATTGATATGCCCTTGAAACATCCCGAGTTGTTCAACAATGGTCTCAAAAAGAGAAGTGGTATTTTGTTTTATGGGCCTCCTGGTACTGGTAAAACATTATTAGCAAAAGCCATAGCGACAAACTTTTCGTTGAATTTCTTTTCAGTCAAGGGTCCTGAATTGTTGAATATGTACATTGGTGAATCGGAAGCCAATGTGCGTCGAGTTTTCCAAAGAGCAAGAGATGCCAAGCCTTGTGTTATTTTCTTTGATGAGTTGGATTCAGTAGCCCCTAAAAGAGGTAATCAAGGAGATTCTGGAGGGGTCATGGATAGAATTGTTTCCCAATTGCTCGCCGAGTTGGATGGTATGAGTAGTGAAGGTGGGGACGGGGTTTTTGTAGTTGGTGCCACAAATAGACCTGATTTACTAGATGAGGCATTGTTGAGACCTGGTAGATTTGACAAGATGTTGTATCTTGGAATATCTGACACCGATGAAAAGCAAACCAAAATTTTGGAAGCATTGACAAGAAAATTTCAGTTGGATGATGGTGTTGATTTGAAAAAGATTGCCGAAAAATGTTCATTTACGTACACGGGTGCCGATTTTTACGCGTTATGTTCTGACTCAATGTTGAATGCCATGACACGAGTGGCAGGAGAAGTTGATGAAAAAATCAAGGCATACAATGCTGACGTGATCGCTCAAGGTAAAAATGAAGTGAATTCGAGATGGTGGTTTGACAATGTAGCTACAAAGGAAGATACTACAGTATTGGTTAAAATGGAGGACTTTATAAAGGCTCAAAATGAGTTGAACCCATCGGTATCGGCTGAGGAATTGCAGCATTATCTTAGAGTCAGAGAGAATTTCGAAGGAGGGAAGGAAAAAGCTCAAGCACAACTTACAAATGGCAATGAATTAACCAATGGTTCGATAAAGATTTGAGGAGTTTAGATTCTAGAAATGATATTTTGGTGTATAAACATTTGCAGTTTTTTCCTTCAACTCCCATTGCTTTTTCCTGATTGTCCCTATTTTCTCGTATTTTCGATGTATCAGTTGCAACTTTTTTATAAATTTTGATTTTGATTCATTTGTCAGCTGAAACTGTTCACTTAGTTGTTGAATGGGCAAATCGAATACTTGCATAAAATCCTGTTCTGACGGATTTTTAACCTTCTCGATGGTGTAATTTACCCGCCATGAGTTGGGCAAACGACGCGGCAAGTTGTAATACTGCGTCTTGTTTGAATCGATATAACCATTGCCCATGGAGATCAAGTATGACAACAACCTCTTACCCTTTATGTAATTCGTATTAAACTTTTGCAATTCAGTCACATGCTTCTTTGTATTGCTCAATCTTTCATGCTCAGTTAGGTCCTGTTTGAAATCTGTTGGATATCGATCACCAAACAGCTGGAATTGCTTGATTTCTTCACTCGATACTGGAATGGCATAAACTCTCAATTGTTTTGTGCGGGCGTATGGCTTTTTATACGTTTGGATAACTAACCTGAATGCAGTATCTTTCAAACCATTAGCTTCGAAATCTTTCAATATATGCTCTCTCAACAAAGTTTCCCAAATCTCCAACGAAAACTTGAATTGCGTCTCCCCCACCAAAGACGGCAATCTATCCATTTCGTAATAAGCCTCAATAGATGCATTATTGGCATCCAAAACCTTTGTGCTGTAGTCGGCATGAGAATAAAAGATCTTGTCTAACTCTTCCAACGGTAAGTACTGAAACCCAAATATTGAATTAATATTATGATAGGCAATATAAATGCCATCCATTTGCCCAATTCTGGCTTGAAACAAATACTTGAGTAGAGCACCCGTCTTGACGAGATCACGAAATTCCTTTTCATAACTTTCATATTGCCCAGTTAGCTTGAAAATTTGGTAATCAGTTTCTCCCACATTTGGGTCATGAGAATTATATCGAATGTTGGTAGATGCTCTAGTCTTTAAATCAAAAGTACCATTGCCCGGTAATCTTTCGTCAAAACAATCCAATTGAGACCGCATCAAAAAGCTACCAAAAGAGGAGTAGTTGTAGGAATTGGACGGCGACGGTGGAGCTTCCTCAGTGTTGTCTTTCCTATACTTGACAAATTCATCTTCTGGGTTTGTCAACAAAGTTTCCATACAAACGCCCATTGCGCTAAGTAAGATTTCAGAATCACAAGACTTGTCAGCCAGGAGTGAATAAACGGTTTTCTTCTGTCCTTTGTCAATGAATGTACCTTTAGGCTCGACAAATGTACTGCTTGGTAACTTCGTAGCAACGCCACTCAATGGGATTTCTCCGGACCGCTCAACTTTATAAGGCGAGTAATTATTCAACAACATGTAGAATTTGGTCAATATCGAAGTCATTGACGATGTACTGGAATAAAACTGCTTTTTAAACTTTTGAGCATTCGTTAACAAAGTTTCATGCTTATCCACTGGGGTATAACTGCCTGCGGCTTCGAAATTAAAGTCCTTGTAATGTATCACATTCTTCAAAAACGGCGAAAAGTTGTAAACACGAGTTCTGGGGTCTTGTAAAAAATGAACCCCAGGTGAAAATAAGACCCTATCTAAATTGTGAGCTAGTTGTGGTATGTCTGACTTTTTCGGCGCAATGCATTGCTTCAAAGGCTCATTGATTATGTCACTTGATGTTAGACGAGTTGTCCCTGGTTCGCATTCGAGTTTCGCAACTATTTCAGATTGTATTTTTGGCCTCGATCGCCTTTTGGATAAGCGAGTCTTTAAATCAGATTGCTGTAGTTGGTCCAATTTTTCAAGAGCCTTGTCTGACTTTTTACGAAATTCGCCAATCTGATCACTTTGGGCTGCCTTCGATTCTTTTAAGTGTGACGACTTCTTAGACAGAGTCTTTGTTGATGAAGTGCCAACTTTAGGTAATGAAGGTTTCTTTGCGCCCCTTACATTCGCTACCCCTAAAGTTTGTATGGAATCATTGCTCGTTTGATGTTTGGATCTATCTTTGGTTGCAGCCTTTAGGACCAGTCTTCCTTGGCCACTTTTTTGAATTGTTATAGCAGCTTTACTTGAAGCTCTTCTGAAAGTACCCGATATCCATCGTAGACGTGAAATGTTAGAGCGTGTACAGGCAATGTACGTCATGTTGTGTTATGTGTGATTCGCGATGAGAGAAACATAACTCGCGAATATTCGTGATATTGGGAGGGGATAATTTGCGCGTCCCAAAAATACGCAATCTCGCCACCATGTTTTGTACCCAGTCAATGATAAGCGTTATACAAAGAAGGACCGATTTGGATTACAATTACATCGCAGTAACGGGCTGGATAATCTATCAGGACGTCTACAAGTAATAATAACGTGCCTAAGGGAAGTTGGATCGCGTTTTTCCCCGTTCACTAATCTACCACCACTATAACAATAATGTAGTCCCAACGGAGTCATTCAAAGTCTCTAGGATGAGGTCCACCGTCACTGATAAGTAGTCTTTTGCCGCGTAGTATATGACTCCTTCTAGAGTATGTACGTAATGGTCCTTATTTTTGAACATGTGGTAGCAGCTACTATAGCTATTAGATAGTAGGGTTAAGCCCTAATAGGAGTTCTGTACACAAAACCCTCTGCCATACGGAGACATAGTTAACCAAAGGAAAAAAATTACAGTGCGAAAGTCCCAAAAGTAGTTGAAAAAAAAAAACTCTCATAAAACACCAATCAATCACCTTTTCAGAATACCTAGTCAAACCAAATCACTAAACAATGGGTATGTCATATTATCACTTGGAATAACACACAGTTTACACTTGCAGTACATGGTCTATACCCGAGACGTTGGAGCGAAGTTTGGACCACATCCATGCTGAGCAGCTTTCTAGAACTTTGAAGTGTGTTTAAATGTGTGTCTCGAATAATCAATACTAACATCATTTTTCCAGGTAGAGTCATTCGTAACCAAAGAAAGGGTGCTGGTTCTATTTTCACCTCTCACACCAGATTGAGAAAAGGTGCCGCAAAATTGAGAACCTTGGATTACGCTGAACGTCATGGATACATTCGTGGTGTTGTTAAGCAAATCATTCATGACCCAGGTAGAGGTGCTCCATTGGCCAAGGTTGCTTTCCGTGACCCATACAGATACAAGTTGAGAGAAGAAACTTTTATTGCTAACGAAGGTGTCTACACTGGTCAATTTATCTATGCCGGTAAAAAGGCTTCATTGAACGTTGGTAACATTTTGCCATTGGGATCATGCCCAGAAGGTACTATTGTTTCAAATGTTGAAGAAAAAGTTGGTGACAGAGGTGCTTTAGGTAGAACTTCTGGTAACTATGTCATCATTATCGGACACAACCCAGATGAAAACAAGACTAGAGTAAAGTTGCCATCTGGTGCTAAGAAGATCATCTCATCAGATGCCAGAGGTGTTATTGGTGTTGTTGCTGGTGGTGGTAGAATCGATAAACCATTGTTGAAAGCCGGTAGAGCTTTCCATAAATACAAGGTCAAGAGAAACTCATGGCCAAAGACCAGAGGTGTTGCCATGAACCCAGTTGATCACCCTCATGGTGGTGGTAACCATCAACATATTGGTAAAGCTTCTACTATCTCTAGAGGTGCTGTTTCAGGTCAAAAAGCAGGTTTGATTGCTGCTAGAAGAACTGGTTTGTTACGTGGTACTCAAAAAACCGCTGATTAATTTACGTGTACATTTAAATAGTTTTGGGGTTTTTGTCATAATATATAAAAAAGAGAAATAACTAGCATAAAAGTAGAGAGAAATCAAGGGGAGTTGATACGGCCGTTGAAGTTGGAACTGATTGTCAGGCCAGGACTAACGATCATTGAAGTGGGAGCCGGAGAATTCAATTCCATTGGGACGGCTGGTGAGACTTGTTCTGGTGGGACTTGTTCTGGTGAGACTTGTTCTGGTGGGACTTGTTCTGGTGGGACTTGTTCTGTTTCAACATCTGGAATGCGTTCTAACCCTTCGTGAGGAAAACCTTGAAGAATGGCTTCTTTTTCAAACTCTTCAACTTGTTTGAGTGTTGCTGGCATCAACTCAACTCGTTTTCCACAAAGTTTCGTTGATTTCAAAGACTCTATGATTTCTTTCACACTTTTTGTTGACGTGTCCACAGTTACCAATGCGCTGTAATAGGTGCCTGTCAACTTTATTGGATTCATAATCGACTTTTTATCTTTGCAAATAATGATGTCGGAGGGGTTGTACTTCATTAAGAAGTGCTCCACTCTAACATAGTTTACGCGACCTCTTATGTTTGTTATCAAAATCCGGTCTTTTGACACAGCGTCAGCCAAAAGTTCAGCATCAGGTGCATCGTGATTCTGTGTCTCCTCGGTAGGTTTTGTTCTTCTCCACCACAACTTTTGATAGGGTTTGTAAGGCTGGTAAGCTTTGACAATAAGCTTTTTCCCATTGAAGACACTACCATCAAATTCCTTAACAGCCTCTTCAACATGTTGTGAAGTCAGCAACTCGACGTAAGCGAACCCATAAGGCTTTCGCTTTCCATTTTTGCCCAACTTGACTGTATAACTAGGAACTATAATACTCACTCTAAATTGCGTTAGTAAGTGCTGACAATAATTTTTGCTGTAAAAGATGTTACATACGGATTATACTTTTCAAACAAAGTACGTAAATCATCTTCAGTGGTGAGGTAGTGAAGGTTCTTAATGTAGACTTGGCAATGACTAGTAGGTTCGTGTGCTGACATCTTGGTTTGGAAAAGCAATGATGTTGAGGTTTGACGAATTTGGTTGCAAAAATAAATTTCGTACTTGACTATACGGAGTAAGAGAGTTTCCGTCTCACTAAACCTCAAATAAATCACCTCCCTTTTAAATGGTGCGATTATAATAGGTAATCCTTCATGATTGAAGGTCAAATTGCGTGATAGTATATGAGAAGGTTATGAAAGAGTCGCAGATATAGACATAATAAAAATATAACCCGTCCTTTAGTTGTCACGACGTTTTTATTAGAACTACTGAAGACTCATGGGAGAAGCTTGAGCAATGCAAAAAGAATGTCTATTGTGAACCATTAAACGCTAACAGCTTAAATCACTCTTTCAATCACAAAACAATCCATTCTGCTTAAGAATTAACTTTAAGAGTAAAGAAATCGACAGAGAAAAATGATATAGGTAATCCTCAGAGTACCTAAGCACTTGCATCACAAATTCCTAATAAAACTGTATCTCAAATCGATATCTTGATCAACAATAGTAATCGTATAGTGAAACGACGATAATACTTTAATGAAAAACCTTTATTCAAAAACTATTCAACCTAGTTCTCAGCTCTAGCTTTAGCCAAGGCTTTAGCAGTACCGTGCAAAGCATATCTGTGGTTTCTTCTGAATTTAGCATCAACACCTTTCAATGATGGGTACTTGTAGGTCTTTGGTTTTTTGATACCGTTCTTGTGAGCCTTCTTGTTTTGGTTATGGTTGGTATGATTCTTACTTTTAGCCATCTATAACTTGTTAGTATTTTACTCCTAGAGGTGAAGCTCAGATGGCGCACTTTAAAGAATCAATAATTCATTGATAGGAGGCAACGAGAAGCACAACCGCAATCATCCAATGGGAGCGGTGCACCTATTCTCCTGGCGCATCGAGACATAATCTGTGACTCTGATGAATGTGTTAAACATACCTTTGTTGTCTATTGGTTTATTCGTATACTGGAAAACAAGCAAAAACGGTAAATAATTTTTCGTCTACTTTGGCAATACCACTGGAAACAAATTCTGCACGCCGCACTGATTTTTCCTGATTAGGAGACGAAACGCTGTGGTTATAGCCCTACCATGTGCACCAAATGAAAACTCCTACGATAACACTATTTATCCACATCACACTTGGAGTTAAAGATGGTGAACACTCGCAGAGTCTGGGAAGCGGTTGTATCCAGAGGACCTTCTACAGAGTATCTGATTAAAACCGTTGCAATGAGAACTTCCGCATTTCGAACTCTCCAATTTTGTTACTTACATAAAACCTATACATTCGCAAAAACTAACTGGCAGAAGCGATAGCTTTAGCCTTCTTGGCCAATTTGTCATTAGCCTTTGAGCCCATAATACCACCACCCCAATGCTTCTTGTTCTCATCGTATTTTTCGACGTAATTAGCATTGATGGTTGAAATCAATTTTGACAATTCACCCTCATCAGCAGAAGCAACGTCAGTCAATGCAGCAACGGACGAAGTCTTTTTGTGAACCAAGGTTCCCAATCTAGCTTTACCTTTGACAATTGCGTAAGGGACACCCATTTTTTTACATAAAGCTGGCAAGAAAACAACCAATTCGATTGGATCAACATCATTGGCGATAAGAACCAACTTGGCTTTCTTGTTTTCAATGAGGGAGACAACATGATTCAAACCGTATTTGACAACAACTGGCTTTGGTGAAGCATCCTTAGCGGATTTACCTCCTGCAACGGCAGCAGCTTCCTTAGTCAATCTCTCCTTCTTCTCAGCTGCAGTTTCGGGTCTATATTTGTTGAACAATTTAAATGCTTGGGCAGCTGTGTTCTTATCAAGGGTATAGTTAAATTGAGCAATAGAAGGAGGAACTTTCAATCTTAAAGACAAAATCTTCTTTTGTCTTTGTAATCTAACATATTCAGGCCATTTAACAAATCTTGACAAGTTCCTCTTTGGTTGTATCGATTGTCCAATACCAAAGTTTTTTGGTGTGGATTCGAGCAAAGGATTCTTGACGGTGGTAGATTTGCTAGATTTGGCAGCAAATGGAGCTGGAGCAACTTTCTTTGAGGAAGGCTGTGTCATTGAATAAAAGTTAATAAAAGGTGTTCTCAAACTTAATCTCAACAAACAAACCCTTTTCACTTTTACTCTACAGTATCAAATAAATTGGATACTCAGCCTGTGCAACAAGGAAGTGACGACACGTTAAAAATAAAATAAACTAACCATCACTCCAAGATGCACAAACGCGTAAAGCGACATGTGACGAGGAGGATGTTGTTCCAGCAACAATTTAACATACCATTTTGCTTGTATAAATATTGCACTAACGTGGTGTAAAAAGAGAGGTTTCTCTGATGGAGTGAGAAAATAATTTTTTTCACTTCTTTTGGTGTCTCAAAAGAAAAAGGAAATGAGAATAAACCGAAAAAAAAAAAAAAAAAAAAACTTTTTCTCTTGTGCCAAATTACACTACCTCCTCTCCAAGAAAGAGTATAAATACTGCGCATTCCCCTGGTCTCCCTTATTCTGAAAACCAAATCTCTTTGCCATTTGGCTTAGATCCAGTGTAGTATCTGTTCTTTTCAGTGTAACAGCTGAAATGTCATCATTGATGACAAGAAATTGTTACGTTAATGGAATTTTTGGAGATAGGTGAGTTGATTTCAAATGGGCTTGCTCATAATCAACTTGCACAGTGTCGTTGCCTTCATTGGCTCCTGACGCGAATTCACATTCAATATTTTTTTTTTAAGTCTTTTTCACCTGTGCCTTCATGGTTGTCATGAAGTCATAATGGGGATTTAAAAAGAAGATTGATTATCGTGTTGACGTCGACCTTAGGTCCTTTACGAAGTACCAAAGTATAAAGACACTTTTTTGGTATTTTCCTGTTATCAGTAGTACATATATAAGACAGCCCCTCGTTCATTTTTCTCTGCGTGGTTTCGCGGGCATGACATCAACAACAATAATGGACCTGATATCTAGTGTCTCGGTCAACCTATTCCCAAGCCTAAATAACACTGGAGGCAACAGCGACGGTGATAGCGACAGCTCTGCTTCTCTACGACGACTCCGAGGTGCTTTTGGACAAAATGAAGAGGTCGATTTATCCATTCCTGAGGAGCATCTTGACCTATCAACAAGTCTGGTTGAAGATGAAGTGTCACTTGATTCAAATATAATCACCGAAATCGTCAATAACCCTATATTTGAAGATGGAAGATTCAAATACCTCCGAGCATACGAGCGACTAGCGGCCGAGAGAGATATGAAAGATATGAGCAATGGGATTCCCTTACAAACCTTTGAACTCAACGATTTTGAAAAATTTGTCAAGGAAAGCGTATTAAATGATAAAATACAAGGACGAGTAATTGCTAAACAACCCAAAGGTCAACAAAAGGAAACGATATTGAATGTCGTCCGAGAGCAAGACCTAGCGGATGAATTCTACGCTGGAGGAAATGATGAAAATGAGATCAAAAATCGACGACCAAAGCTACACAAACAAGATAAGGAATACACGTCGGATGTGGAGGATTTGTACTTTCCAACAAACAAGAACAGGCTTCATAGAAAATTGAGTGTGCGACATTTACAAATGATCTCTCTTGGAGGGACCATTGGAGTTGGATTGTTTCTAAACTCAGGAAAAGCAATCAATATTGCAGGTGGGTTTGGGGCATTACTAGCATTTGCAATTGTTGGGGTGGTTGTACTATGCACTATGATGTCCTTTTGTGAAATGGTTACGTTTGTCTCCGTCATTGATGGCGTGTCAGGTTTAAGTTCCAGATTTGTTGATGATGCGTTTGGTTTCGCTACTGGTTGGTTGTATTTTCTTAGTTTTGCCTTTGGTGTAGCTGGTGAAGTTGTTGCCGGAGTCATCATGTTGTCCTTCTTCCCTCAATTAAAGACAACATCAAGTAAAGGAGCAACAACTGGTTTTGTTTTCCTTTTTTTGGGCTCTATTGTGACCAGCAATTTAATTGATATTAGGGTGTTTGGAGAGATTGAATACATATCAAGTTTAATCAAACTCCTTTGGGTAGTGGTGATGATGATTGTTATGATTGTTTTAAATAGAGGTGGTTTTGGTGGACCTGCTTTGGGATTCAAATACTGGATGCATCTGAAATCGGACTTTAAAAATGACATTATTTTTGGACTTTTTCGTCCTAGTTTCAATTTGTACGACAATGGAACAAACCCACCAAGCGAAGGAATTGAGGGAGATACAGGGAGATTTTTATCATTAGTCACAGCTATTCTTGTTGTATGTTATGCATATAGCGGCACAGAAATTGTTTGTATTGCCGCATGTGAAGCCAAAAACCCAAGGAAAGCTTTGCCTTCTGCTATGAGACGGGTATTTTGGAGAATTGTTATCTTTTACTGCTTATCTGCCTTTTTAGTCACGTTAAACATTTATGCTGGTGATCCAAGATTGCTCAGGTATCTCCTGGGTAAAACAGGCATTGATGCATCCGAGTTCGCAACCAACGTTGCTATCCAAACAGTTGGTGGAGCACATTGCTCGTACGACTCATCAGTGTTTGCTGGATACGGAAGTGGAGCTCAAAGCCCTTGGATTGTGGCTCTTCAGAGCGCCGGTCAATGTGATTTTAGCACAGTGACAAATGTGTTTTTGGTGTTTTTTGCCGTCAGTTGTGGTAATGCTCAACTTTATGTCAGCTCAAGAACGGTGTACGCGTTGGCATTACAAGGAAAAGCACCTAAATTTCTTACGTATTGCAATAGAAATGGAATCCCTTACAATTCTGTCATGCTTGCAGGAGCATTTGGGCTATTATCATTTACCTGTGTATCGGAGTCAGCAACTGTTGTATTTCAAAATCTAAACAGCGTCATTGCCTCTTCGGGGATTTTCGTTTGGTTTGCCATGTGTTTGACTTTTATAAGGTTTTATTATGGATTGAAAAGAAGACCCGATATAATGAGCAGAGACGATCCATCATACCCTTACAAGTCACCATTCCAACCATATACGGCAATAATCGGAATGTGTGCTACATTGTTTATGGTTTTAGCGATGGGGTTTGTCGTATTCTTGAAACATGAATGGAATACATTATTTTTCTTTTCTAGCTATGGGTCGTTGATGGTATTTGCTATACTCTATGCTGGCTATAGAGTGATTAAGGGTTCATCTATTTCAAGTCTAGACAGACTTGATTTTGATTCGGGAAGAACAGAAATGGATCGGTATATTTGGGATGGAGGTACAGATTATAACCACAAAAGCTTCAGGGATGTTTTGCGCAAATGGTTATCTTTTTTAGCTTAACACAGCTTAAAGTGCAAGTTCAGATAGAGATTTTTACCGAGAAATCTATTAATCGACTTTTGCAAATCAAAAATGCACTAAGTTTCATTTTAGAACCCTTTTTTCTTGGAGTTGCGAAGCAAGAGTTGATGATTGGGTTTCCAATTCTTGTATTAGT
>OGTC01000069.1_pt1 | contig 77783 bp, 38 predicted proteins | sample 1574531 | NCBI WGS metagenome assembly OGTC01 (sample SAMN03295859, study PRJEB24534) | human gut metagenome | isolation source: fecal sample 2 from infant 9 | host: Homo sapiens | place: USA: Pittsburgh, PA | collected 2014-07 | reverse complement strand
GAGCTCAGTGGTGGATTGATGCATATACTTTCTGCTATACCACTCTATTATACCAACCCTATATGACTATCAGACGAGTATGTAAAATTGTATGTTTGGTGTCGAGGATCAACGTTTGATTTTTTGCACCCAAGTAAACAAAAATTGTGCCCTAGTACACGCTCGTACATATCAAGTATTGAAGGTGGTGTTGGTAAGAAAGAGGGGGCTTTTATTGATTGCTGGTTTGTCTCAGAGATTGGTTCGAAGTTGCATCTATTACTTTGGTCTACTTAAAGAGGTCATGTTTAGACTCGCGACTCCCAGAACGAACAACTTCTTCCAAACTACTCGATACGAAGGACCAAGCTTCGATGTTATCAGCATTTGATATCAATGATTAAAGTGCAAAGAAATTTATTCATATCGATGCACGTTGTATCTAGTAGATCAAGATCCGTTTCCAGAGTACTACAAGCAAGCATCTCATTGCCGTTTGTAGCGAGGGTTTCTCTTTGGTAATAGTAATCTATACATTTTCATTCGGTTAGTGGCATTGGGAGCGCAAAATCTCATTTTATCCTTATTGTCTAAAAATATTACTTACATCGCGTACTGAGCTGCCGACATTGAAATGCTTAAAAGACCGATATGCTTTAAAGCCTCGAAACGTACACTATTCCAATCTTATACCGGGATACCACGGAACTCATACGTAGCAAACAAGACTTACCCATTTTTAATTTGGAACAATTTGATACCATATCAATTGAAACATCTAAGTGTATTGGGTGCAGGGGTTTTGGCATTTGTTAATCTACATCCACAAATTTGGATTACCTTGGTGCCTCCTATACTGATTGCTGGGTATTACTTAAACAGAAAAATCAAACGTGACTTGTATACACAGAATTCTAGTCAAATAATTGATTGTGGTAACACACAGACAGGAGAATACTCCCCTTCAGAAATCGTCAAGATTTTGCCATTTGATGAAACACAAATTTACAATATTCAGGAGAATATCGATAATGAATATGACTCGTTGAAGAAGCAGGTGGTGGACTTGATAGGGAAGAGAATAATCGAATATGTAACGAGCAATGCAAGCGCCATTCATAGAGATGAAATATTGTCGACTTTCATTGACGACTCACAATTCAATATCAATATATTTGAAAACGAAGTTGAGAGCTGGGTGACGAGTCAGATAAAGTTGCCTAAAAGTTTTGCCAAAGAAGGAGATCAATACAATCGTTTCATCAAACTCCTGACTCCATACTACGACGAAAAGAGTCTCAAAACACGAAAAAGATTAGGAGTTGTTTCTGTATACTTGCTAAAGCTTAATGAATATGACTGGGTAATGTCATTAGAAATCTCACCGTTGGGATGGAAGTCAAAGTCCACCTGGATACGTGGAATCTCGTCGGTTAAATATATGGAGAGTGAGTTGTACAAAAAGTTTAACAAGGTCTAATTCTTGTATATACACATCTATAACAACCATGTGAATATGTCTCAATATTTCTTGAAGTAATTAGCGCTGAAGTCATGGAACCTTCCATATTCGTAGCATCCACTGCTTTCCCTCATTTCCCTCAACTTGGGCAACCACTCTTGAATGTCATGAATTCTCTTTGTGGTAGCGGGATGTGTAGAGAACCATTGGCCCAAAACTGAATTGGCAGCACCTCCACCACCCATTTGTCGAGTCAATCTCTGTTCTTCCTGCCCCATTCTTTCCCAAAACTTTATGGACTGATCAGGATTAAAACAGCTTTTAGCCAATAATTCACATCCAATGTGATCAGCCTCTGTTTCCATTTCTCTGCTAGCGGGCATTGTGAAAAGACCGTTGATGAGCAAGTCATTGAACCATGAAACTCCCGTCAATGAGTATAATACCGCCGATAAGAACATATAGATAGGTTGCGAACTCAACTGCTCACTTGAATGTTGAGCTAATTGATGTGATAGCTCGTGAGATAAAACAGTTGCCAAACCGTCGTCGTTCTCGCAAATTGGCAAGATAGAACTGAATATGAAGATCTTACCATTTGGTAATATGAATGCATTCGGCGGTAATTTATCATTCTGAATGATGTTAATTTCCCAATGCAATTGTTGTAAATGCCTTTTCTGGGTCTGATCCTCATCATTAGCAATTGCTGTTGCTAGTAATTTATTCATAATGGTAGTAATTCTTCCATAAAGTGGGTTCAGATGGGGTAAAATCATTGAGCCGTATTGGGACATTATTTGTCTATAGCTATAATCACCAATTTTGGTCTCAATCCAAAATGGAATCCATATAAATCGAAGTCTATGAGTGAAAGGTGCTTCGTGAAGATTGAAAAGGTAAAACCCCAAAAGACCGCCTCCTATGTACATTGCTTTTCTGCTCGTAAGCAACAGCAAGTAGTATTGGTAGATATTTGTTGATGATTGTGAGTTGTTGAAACGGCGATAGGAAGCATAAGGTCTAACTTGAATTGCATTGGAACGTCTTGTGAAAGGTGCAGGCCTGCAACGTGTGAACTGTTTATATCCACTAATGTAAAGACGGTGTAACATAGTAGTCCGAAGCATGCTCTCTCTATAGCAGCAAGTTTGTAAAAGTACCTCGTAATGTTATGTTGTACCTTGAACTACGCTTTTTCGATGAACTTTCAATTGTCAGTGCCTTTTTCTGCGTTGCGAATTCTATAGAAGTTTGTAGAAGTGAATAAACGACTACAATGAGCTGCTAATTGGCCAACTTTATTTCAAGTGAGACAATGGTTAGTTCTAAGTATCTACAAAGCTAGTACGAATTCCTAGAAACCAACAAGTGGATACTCGCAGTGGTGTACCCCAACTGTATTTGGTATTTCCCGCATAAATCCATCATCATGCACCTACAAATCCCAGAGTTCAGACAATTTTTCAGCTCTATCATCCACTGCATTCAATCTTCGTCTTAATGCCTCATTAAAGCATATTTCCTGAGCCAAGGGGAAGAACGTTTGCGACCAGCCTTTTTTATATTGCTCAGTTTCTGCGACAATCTCCCGCAACTCCAATTCCTGAAACTTGATTTCAAATTCCAATTGCTTAAACATATCATCTCCAATCAGACCATTTTGATACAATTTATTGAATACTGGTTCATTTTCTTTCAACTTCATGCTTCTTCTGATAGCTTCAACTCCTCTACGTAGCAAAGCAGCTTTCATCACTTTCTCATGTGGTTTCTGATCTTTAGGTAAATCAGGATCCGTGTATTGAGACTTTAGTTGTTGGTACAAAATGGCATTATAGTTGTCTTTGAAGATAGGTTCAATTTGTTGAAATTTGGCAAGTCTACGTCTCCTGTAAAATATTGAAAAGACCACAAATATGGACAATACTACTCCAACATATATCAACGGAGTGAAGATAGATATCTTCACCAACTCGGGTTCTGGAGTAGGTGTTTCTTCCGACATCGTGGACAGTAAGATGGGTGATGGTCCAGAAGCGTATCTTAATTAAGGTCCTCTCTTTCATGTGTTGTCTTTTTTTTTTCACCACATCCGAATCCTGCATACATACATGAAAGAAATTACACTTACGCTGAATTCAAGGAAGTACGGTTGACGTAACTAATGCAATCGAGCAAATAATTCTGTTCGTTTTATGATAGATACAAACGCTCAGTCTATATAAACCACGATGAGAGCACACGAAGCTAGCCGGATAGCGTCCTTTACCAGCCGTCACTGACTTTTCTATGTCTGATTCCAAAATACCTGGCCAATTCATCGTATACCTCGTCCACTTGTTCGTCACTAAATTGGTCTTCTAATTTCGAAATATCCTTATTTTTGGCGAGATTAATTATGTCATTTTTACTGTTACCGGTATCCCTTTCCAAAACTTCATTTATCTCTTCTTCATTGGGCAAAATGATCTCATAGAATATACCGAGCTCGAGCACTTTGTCTTTAGTCATATCTTTAAACTCTTTCAATGTCGATGGAAGTGTAAATTGCGGTTCGTCGCCGTCTTTGTTGCTTAAAGGAGCTAATTTTTGTTCGTCTTTGGTCAATGTAGAATTGTAAGTTCGACGAGTAGCTCTATCCTCTAAATTATCCAATTGTGACTGTAACTCGGTTACAAGTTGTACGATGTCATCATTCCCAACGTAATCAGCAGCATCAAACGAATGTGGTTTGTTGGACCCTGAGTCGAGTTCTGTCATGCGAGATTTGACATCTTTGACTTGTATTTCCAATAGTTTCTGACCGGTGGTGGCAATCACCTTCGATTGCTTTTCTATGAGTCCTTCGAGCTCCTGAATCTTCTTGTTTATATCCTCTATGTTGGACATGTTTATAGTAAATTATCAGAAGAAGAGTGTCTTCGTTTTGTTTGACATTTTTCGCTTGCGATTGCGAATTCAATGCCAATAAAAGAACAGTTATGTCAATTCATTTTCTTTCTATATATCATTAACTTTCCTATAAACAACCGTCTCTGTCGTTAGTTACAAGATTCTTGCATTATGTGAGCATGGGGGTAAAGTTACCCATATCGTATCACCCTAGCAATCGGACCTAAGTTCCTCATGTAGAGATGAACGCTTCTTACAACCAAAAGCACGCTTGATTTGTCCTTATGGAACACCCCCATCGAGAAACAACCACCCTGCTCCATATTCTATCCATAGACTACATAGGACAAGAAGCATTCACAACTACTCCGCTCTTAAAGATTGCGGATGAAACACCCAAGCACCGCTCAATCCAAAACTATTGGATCTTCACGACTGTTTCCTTGGTCGTTCAGATCTGTGTCATGATTCGTTCTATTATATGGCGGTGCAAACCAGTCAGGGGGCGGTGGTGGAGGAGCAGAACGATTGATAAAATTGCCGAGTTTCATTTTCTGTTTTGTTGCCGATTCCTGTCTTATCTTCTCCTCTTCCTCGTCATCTGAACTGAGCACAAAGACGTTTTCATCGTTTGTGTTAGCTGCTTTCAGTATCGGGTCTGTTTCTCCTATAGCTCGATACTTTTGCAGTCCGATCAACTCTATTCTCTCCGCCAGCAGAGAAGTAATCTTGACAAAATAATTGAACGCGTCACTAATTAGCAAAGCATTCAACGGAAACTTGGTGTCACACACGGGGCAAGAGTAAAATGGACAGCTTTGATACCCCGGTGTGACGAATTTCGAAGTGTAACTATCTCCTGGTAATGGATTATCAACAATCTTGACATATGGAGAAAGTTTAAGTTGTTGTATAACCATGGGTGAGTTATAGTTGACACCAAAGTTCGTCAGACACGGCATTATTTGTTGATAGGTGGTTTGGTGAGCTGTTTGACTCTGTGACTCTTGTGATGATGACTGTGTGCTATTCTTTCTTCTTGCTAACTCGTTGAAATTGTTCTGTATTAGTCTTTTCCGCGTCATGTCCTTGATAGACGTCGGTATTTTATGGAAAAGGCAAAAATTCTCATAGTCGAAGCATTCAAAATGTGAGCAAAACCTCGATTTGACAGGTAATTTTATTTTACTACCACCTAGAGGATCTTTCAAAGAAAACCCCACCACCTCAATTTGTGGTGTATCATCGTCATCATCTTCATCTTCGAGTCCTCGTAACTCTGACTCCAAAATAGGCACTATATTTGCAGGTATGGGCCTATAGTTGTCAGCTGATTTTCTAGGCAGGCGAGAAGAAGTCTTGTTGGGCTTTCGACGTTTCACTGGGGTTGCAGGTTGCGGAGGAGCTTTTTCAGGTTGCACCTTAGGTTTTTCACTCCCTTCTCCTGTCAGAGCTTTTCTCTTCGGGCTAGCTTTCAAGGCTTCAACTATATCCATACCTCTATTTCCGCTGCTCCTTAGTAGGTCAGTGTGAGGTTGGTTCAAAGCTAAGTTCAATGCCGTTTCGAGCTCTTCAAACTCCCCTGCATCGAAGTCAAATATATTCAGCAAGTCTGTAGCATCTTCATTCTGTTGATAGTCTGTGGTGTTTGAGTCAAGCCCGGGTATAGACACTGATTGGAGAATGCTATTTGGAGCACTTGTGTCTTGCTTCTCGTTGGCATGCTTTAGCTTCTCCGGGGGCAACTTTATGGTGATCAACAACTTGTTCACATCCTGTCTATGGTATTCCTGTGCAATGATAACATTTTTGCTCAATCGTTTGGGTCCACGGACCGATTTTAGTCTCGGCATCTCCCTATAGTAATCTATATTTGTAATAATTAACGTGTCAAACACGGTCAAAGTTTGAGCCAGAAAAATTGGATCTGATTTTTTGTAGGCAAAGGCGATGACTGGAAATCTCTCCTTTCTTTGTCTTATCGTCAATGACGCAAAAGCAAAAGAAACTTGCGACAATGACACTTCAATAGTTTTAAAGTCATCTGAAGCAAAGAAGTTAATAAACCATTGTTGTTTCCAATAACGAATACGGTTGTGGCAAATGATGCCCTTTCTACAATACCATATTATGGTATGTCAAATTCGATGCAGTGATAAATAGTTGCTCTGTATACACATGTCTAATGAGTTAATGATTAGCACCATTTTCTGTATTTAATCTCGAAATGCCAAGTAGGCTCCCTCCTCCTCCTCTTACGAGCTAACTGATTCAAACTCAAAGCCTATTTTAAGAGCTTCCGCTATTTCTTGTTGCAACAATTCTGTAAGCAAGCTTCCATCTCTCAAAGTTCTCCATTGGCCCTGTATTAAATCGTACCGTTTAGGTCCACTAATTGGTGAGCTGAGCCATATTTGTTTGTTTGGAGGTTGTTTGTTGATAACGTATGTTCCGTTTGGAGGTAAGGTCAAAGTCAAAACTCCATGACTAAGCTCAGCATCTACTTGTTCATAGTCTTCACTCAAAGTTTCCAATTCATCAGTCAAATTTTCAAGATACTCGTTAGAAATCTTGTTGTACTCTCCGTCTGAAATCTGATCAATTTTGCCATCAAGATTTTCGCCTTGTGTGCTTATTGAATAAAATCTAGTAACTGTGGTTCCCAGAATACGTGGAAGTCTCAAAATCGGCAACCTTGTGGTTGTCACAAGTTTGCTATTCAAAGCCAGGCGAAGGATATGTTGTTGTTGTTTACCGAGTCGTCTAAGCATGGATTCAATGTGTGAGTATGTATATTTGACGCAATTATTGGGTTGCAGCACAATCGATCCTCAAACCAATGAGAGATAACTTGTGCAAGAACTAGTTTTTCTTCGTTTTCTTTTTTTTTTTTTTTTTTTTTTTTTTTTTTTTTCATTCTGTTCCAATTGAAATACCCCTAGCAACTAGTTTACAACCCTAAATTATCTTGTGATATCATCACCATCCACTGGTACTCTAAACATGTTTTTCCTCATAATCAGTATTGCAATAATTCTCGTCGTCGTTATCTTACTACTACCCACGTTATCGGGGTTAACCAAGGTCAGTGTTGAAACCCCTCATCGTCATCATCATAAACAGGATCACAGGCCAAACAACAAGAAGCAAGTTGAGAATCAGGATGATTACCAGTATGGATACGTGCCACCAGATGAACTCGCGCAGTCTTCGAATGACGTGGATGATGAAGGGTTTTTGAAAACGGAAGCTCGTGTATTAAAAGAGAAGCTTCAATTGCACTCGGATGATATCCCAATCAGGATCAAGTTAAAAAACTTTGCTGGAGATGAGGGCACTGGTTTGAGAAGAAGAAAAGCTGAAAAGTTGGATTTCAATACTGATCCTAATAGCTATGATTATGACCTTGATGAACTTATAGCCGAAGAAACTGAATCGGCGAGGCAAAATGCACAAAGAGAGTTTTACAAAGATCAGAAACTTGGTGGAGAGAAGGAGGAAATGGTTTGATTGGCGGTAGAAACACGTTACCTTATCTACTACATTGTATCTTTTTATTTTTGTGCATCATTCAATACATATCAAAAATTACCCGTTGACGTTGTCGTCCTAGATAACAACACCAGCTAGAATCCAGTTTGTTTTCCATCATTTTTCTGTATTTCCATTTCACTTCAAATTTTACCTAAACATAACATAATTGTTTCGCTATTTCGAATCAACGTATTGCTATCTTGACTTAAAGAGGTCTTCTGATGCCATGGACTACTGTGGATGGTATCCTCCTCTATATTCATAGCATTGCAAGGAGTCCGCTTACAAGGTGGACTTGTTTCGTGTCGGTGGCGCTTTTGATGATTGCCATTGTCTATGATTACATTTATAAACCACTGAAAATTAAAGGTATCTACCCGATCCCGGGAGAATTACCAATCATCGGTCATTTGCGTCTATTGAGAAACAATCCATCACAGGTCTTTTTGGTGTGGGCTACCCGCTACGATAAATCGGTGTTTCAAATTAGATTAGGAAATAAAAGAGTCATCGTGGTGAACGATTATGATGACGTGGTGGAGCTTTGGATGAACCACTCATGCCAAAATAATTCGAGGCCCTTGAGTTACACTTTTCATGGCTTAATTAGCTCGTATCAAAGTTTCACTGTGGGCTCAACGCCACAAAGTACAACATACAAAAGAAAGAAGAGAGCTATTGCGCAGTTTCTCAACTCCAAGTCAATCTCGTCTTATTCACTATCCATCTGTCGGGAAATAGAGTTGACCTTGTTCAGACTTGAAAACGTTGCTATCAATGTTGATGTAGATGTGTGTCATTATTTGAAATATTTTGTCTTGCGATGTAGCGTGTTCTTGATGTATGGCTTGCATTTAGACTGTTTTGGGGTAGATAATGCATTGTGCAATGAAATAATATCGAACGAAAGTGAGATCATAAGAATGAGGTCGCCCATTGCGAATGTCCAAGATTCGGTGCCATTGTTGAAATACCTCCCAAATTTGACAAATGCTTCCTTGGCGGTGCAATGCAAGAATAAAAGAGAGAGATATATGAGTGAACTTTTCGCAAGGTTTGAAGACAAAATGAATCTAGGTGATTGTGACAGTATAGGCAGTTTTATTGGGCAATTGATAGCAGAAACTGGCAACAAACAATTGACGGATGCAGAAGTCTACAGCATTTGCTTGACTTTTATAAGCGCTGGTTTAGACAATACTCCGCTCAATTTGAATTACTTACTTGGGATACTTTCACAACCTAGCATTGGAAAAGCATATCAGTCAAAGGCAATTAACGAGATTCTCGCTAATTGTGGTGGAGATGTGCAAAAAGCTTGGGAACAGCTGAATGAATCAACCTTGAAGAATGTTTACGTTCATGCATTGATTTTGGAAACGTTAAGACAGTTTACTGTACTTCCTTTGAGTCTTCCGCGAACGACGACGAAAACAATCATATACAATGGAGTGGAAATTCCAGCAGGCTCTCAATTGTTCATGAATGCATATGCTGCTAATCATGATCCAAAGCACTTTAAATGCCCTTTCGAATTCAACCCTGAAAGATGGATAGATGCCAATGGCCAAATAAGCTTTACTGCGAAAGCTTATCAACATTTTTCGTTTGGTGCCGGGTCACGAATGTGTTCCGGGTATAGTTTTGCCGTCAAGGAAATGTACATATTCATGGTCAAGTTTTTGTTGATGTTTGAAGTGCATCCACCTGATTCCAAGTTGATGATCGCAGATCCTTTTCTTAGCAATGAGAATGCACACGCAACATCTTTCGAACCACGCAGTCACAATATAAGGTTGACGCTACGACGATCGCGGAATCAAGAATGGCTACATGATACAGAGTTAGTGAGATAGGGTTATATATGAAATTTGAGGACTTTGCTAAACACAAGTGCCAAAACAAAAAAAGCTCAAAATTACTCTCAAATGAATAACGTGGGGTCTATATAGCCAATCTTTCTAACAACGACTGATTTCGTGCTCGACACCAACGGAAGATCGTACTTCAACACACCGGATATAATCAAGTCAAAAGGGTTCTCGCTGATTATTTCCCACTTTTCGGTATTATCCAGATCTGTTCCATTGTGGCTCTGAACTCTTTGCTCTGTCACATCCTTTCCTGGATTGAGAAGCTTAATCTCTGCCTTTTGAATTGTGGACTCCCTAGAGAAAAAGCCGCCACGAAAGTTCATCGTCGACTCTAGTCTGCGTATGGTTCCCAACTTTACCGTTTCAACTTTAGCGTCACTCTCTTCCATATCAACTCTATCGTCGTCAGGGAGGTATCCACTTCGAGCAAACAAATCCAACTCAACTTCATTGATATCAACTGAAAACCATCCAGGGTTAAACGCTTCCACCACCACATTAAAAACTAGTTCATCCTTGCTGACAATGGGGTTCTCTATAGAGTTAATGCTGACTCCTGTCAAGTCCTTCGTGGTTGCCATGACAAATCCTAAAATGAATCCCACCGTTAAAACGACAAGTATGCAAATGAGTGTGTAAAAGAAAGACCGAACACAGCTCGATTTCTTTTTAATGGGTGCATGACCCATAAACAATGAATTATGAACTCCATTTGCATATGGATGACTAATGGGACTGAAATTTCTTGATGCTTTCTTGTGCATCGTTAGTTCAGGTAGATCAAAATTGGGACTGTATCCGGGTTTTTGGTCAAAGTCGTCAACGTCGTAGTAATAATTTTGCTGCTGCTGCTGTTGTTGTTGTAATTGTTGCTGTTGCTGCTCGTGGTACGGAAAAGGGTAAACATGATGACCATTCGTGTTTGAGTCATGATCTTTAGGACTTAATGGCTGACCAGTAGATAAAAATCTTTTACTTTGTCCTCTTGTTCTTGGAAAATTCAAATTCAACGACCTGTAATGTGGTATCCTCTGACTTGAGTTGAGTAAAGACGAAGATTCATCTGGGTGGGGAAATTTGACACTGTTGTCATAATATATTAGTTCGTCATCAAAGTCCTCGATATCAATGTCATCGGGGATTGTACTATACCTCCTAGGCTGTGATCCTTTCTTATCAAATAGTTTCGACGTGGTGGATCTCAATTTTGATGATGTTGTCGAAGACTTGTGCTCTCGTTTCGAAATGTTCCTGCTAGATACGGATTGTCCAACCGACGAATCTGCTGTGGCTTGTGAAACTTGAAGGTATTGCTGAGGTGCTGTACTTCCTTGTAAAGCGTTAGCTCTGTCCAGTCTCTCATCTTCCGTGGACGTACCCCTCCCCATTTCTTCTTCACTCTCCTGTATCGAAAATGCGTCATCATTTGACCCATCATCAATGGATTCTGCAACACTCACGTTTCTCCTATTTTTGTCACCTTGTTGAAAACTGAGGTCCTGAACCGATACTCGGTCTGGCATTCCACTGAGTAAAGAATTCCGTTCACCACTTTCGATGATAGAAGTCCCGGATAGTGCGCGCACTTGTGCAGGTCGTCTCAATACATGAGTATCCATATGCACCTGACTATTCATCGAGTTTGCAATAGATGGAGCTTTACTTGACATGAGTCTATGCGGTTTGACGTCGTTGAGCTGTTCAGCTTCCAAAACAGAAGCGGGTCTCTTACCGCCTGGATGATTTGTGTGGGTACCACTTACACTACCACTTATACTCACGCCGTCAGCTGGATTCATCTGATTTGCGTTATTTGTCGTATCAAAGGTGTCATCATTGTTTTCATAAACAAAAGTTTCATCACTATCACTGCTTTCTACATCGTCCACTGCACTAGCAAGTTTGGCAGCGAAAAAGTCGGTTTTTGTCGAGCTTTGCTTGGCAACCTTTTTTTGCTTTACTTGTTTGTTTGAAGTATCGGCATCATTCAAATTTGCCATGGAAGATGTATTTAGACTGGATATATTGGGATGGAGTGTGAAATTTGCTGACGGTAGCCCCAGTTGTGATTGTTGCCTTGTTTGGCCCTCCGTTTGTGACTGTGGAAGTGATGTTAACGACATCTGTGGTAGTCGCGTCAAATCGTGTTTTGCATTTTCATCATTGCCGACTCGATTTCCCGTCTTTGGTGTTGGTGCAGGGGCGATAACACCATTAATCTTTGTCAAGCTGGCGTTTGACTGTGAAGGTGTCGACAACTCCAAATCGATTTTACTGGGTCCTGCTGACAAGTTGGGAAAAACTGATGACTGTGGTGACTTATTAATCATATTAGAGATAAGTGTTGAGTTCTTTGGATGTGGCTCTTTTGAATGTATAACTTTTTGCTTCGCTTTCAATGACTTGTTGATATTGTTGATCGTGGCTCTATTTAGCTGGGCATTGGGCTGTATAGAGTGTGTTGCCCTCGATGGTGTTGTGCTGCCGCTTGAAGGGACGTGTTGGCTTGCTCCAATTTGGGGACCACCATTTGAAGAGTTAACCAGTGAAATTCGAGCTTGTTTTTCAGCTGTGTTTGTACTCAATACCCTTTTATCTTCCAATGGTTTTTTAGCTCTATTCGGTGATTCCATACTACCAGAATGTTCGTCTAGTTTGCTATGGTCACTTGTTGCTATCTCCAAGTTTTTCTTATTCTTTGACGGCGAGTTTCCTGGTTTACTATCTTGAAGTTTACTATTTTTCAAACCTATCACTTCGTGTTCGTTAGATGTATTTGTAGTCCTCGAATTGTCCAATCCTAGAGTTTCCAGACGGACTCCACTTTTCAGTTCGTTATGTGTATCATTCGACATGATGGGTCCGTGTACGTATAACACTATGACTTAACATAAATGTTCCAATGTCCAAAAGGATACTTCAGGTTATTACAAGACGAGCTTGAACTCAGTGGCTCACAGATTTTGATTGTTCCTGTTACAGCCTAGTAGTATAGGTTGGAATCCAATAGGTTTTATGGTAATAAAACTAGAGCTGGTAAGTAAACACCAAAAAGAAGAACAAACCACAACGCAAAAAAAGAAAAATAGAACATAAAATTCGGCTATTTTATATGCAGGAATGTACTTTATTGACATCTCATGTGGCTAAAGAGGATAATTAAGAGAAAGTAAATTGCGAAGGTTAAACAACTATTGTCACAATTACCGTTTCTTGTCATAGATATATCGTCTGGAGTTGACGTGTATGTGATTGAATCGTAACAATATCAACGTTTTTCTTTGAATATTTTCTTAAGATGGATTAAAAGGTATGATAAAATCACTACCCCATTGGTCGTACGCATTTCCATTTTGTCCATATGTGTTTTGCAGTTGCGGCTGTTGGTTCGGCTGTGCATCTGGAAATGTCGATCCTTCTTTTGTATAGACATTATAGAATAACCCATATGAATTCAAAACATCCTCATCAATACCAGTCTCTTCCAATTCCCTCGCTAACACTTCCTCTTCCCCATCCTCTTCATTGTTTTCAGAAAACCTCGATTGGAATTGGGAGTTTGCATTTTCTCCATGTGATGCATTGCGAGCGTATTGTAATGGATCGTGATTTGTAGTATGTGTTCTTGTAAGGTCATGGACATTGTCTTGCGGTTGAGTTTGTGCACTAGTTTGGGACGACCGACGTGCATCATTACCAATATAAGAATTTCGATGCGACTTCCTTTTATGATGGGTTGATGTTTTTGTCAGCTCCCATAATTCAGGACTTTCCTGAGCATTCCTTCCTCGAGGATCATAAACACTACCCTTATGATTGGCGCTGAAATCATTGCCAGAAAAGCCTCCACCATTAGCATAACTTGCCACGTCTGCTGCCCTGACAATCTCCACTGCCTGCGTTAAAGGTGTCAAAGGGTTTGGGTTTGGGTTTGGGTTTGGGTTTGGGTTTGAATTTAGGGCTGGGTTTGATCCCATGTGGCCCCCGCTGAATTCATCAGCATTCAACAACCTCTGAAGATTCGACTCCTTCACTAAGTCATTATCACCGGTAAAACCCTCTCGATGCGAATTGTTTCTTTGGATTGATCGCTTCTCTTTGGCACTCTCTGTATGGTGATGATGGTGGTGATGATGATGATAATGCTGTGTTGTGTCATTGCTGCTCTTTTGATCAGTGGATGAGTTTAGTTTGGGTATTTGTGTCATTGGAGGTAGGTAATTGAAATGTTGAAAGCGGGATATTTGCTCTTCTGGCTCAAGGAGTTGAGTCCCACTCGTTGAGCTCCCAGGAGAAGTGAGCTCATTGTGCTGGTTTTGAGATCCCTGAGAATAATGATGATGAATGTGCTGGTGCAATGAAATTCCGACACCATGAGCCTTGGCATACTCGACGAGAAGCCTAACCGTTTCACGATCACTTATTTCTCCAACATGAGGCTTTTTGCTTTGTGCGTTGAGATGGAGATGGTCTTGTGAACTTTGCTCAATTGAGTAAAGCCATTCTATTTCCGACTTGGTACTGAGCTTATTTTGATTTGTAGAAAACTGTGAATTAGTCGTATGCGTGACTCCCACACTGGTTTTCCGTCTCTTTATGCTCCCTCTCGCATCAAAATCCATGCTATTGTTCACGAGTTCCTCTTGTTGTCGATTCAATGTTTCTAACACACTTGAAGAGTTCCCATTGGTGACGCTTTCCACCTCTTCCTTTATTTTGGAGCTCGCTTTCCCTCGCACCACCTCCGTGACCAATTTTCTCCATCGATTTCTACATGTCAAGGATGGCCTACTTTCGAAGGCATTGCATATGGTTCTCCACTTGGTCCCATAACGTTTAACTTGTTTTATCAATAAAAGATCCTCTTCCTCTGTCCATGGTTTCAACCGGTCTTTTGTCTTTGGATCTAAAATTTCTACGTATCTCTTGGCACATTGATCATCCGTCCTACCCTTGATCTCCTGCGCAACCTTTAACCATGCAGATCCAAATTTTTCAAATGCCTTTACCAACAAGTCGTCCTCTTCGGGAGTCCATTTCCCCTTACGAAGAGCGGGGTCCAAAGAGTTACTCCATCTTTTCCTGCAGTCTTTACTCTTTCTCAAACCATCTGGCGATATTGTTTCTGCAATTCTATCCCAATCTAATGATTCCAAGTCGCGACCATACTCCAACTCTTTCGATACCAAATTGGATAGCTCGGCATCCTCCTCTTTGGTCCCTGGCTTACGAGCACCTTTTCTATAAGTTTGAAACCCCAAAGATTCTGTCACTTCCAAAGGGTCTATCGGCAAAACCCTCTTTTTTGAATAGTTTCCTCTCTTTGAATCATCGTAGCTCATTTTTTGTATCTGCCAATTTTGTCTATAGATGCTAAATCTCACCAGTCTTGAATCCTGATCAATTTATCCACAAGTTTTGATAGAAAAGCGAATGGTTGAAGTAACCCTTGCATTAAATTTTTGCACTATATCAACCCCGTCAATCGGACAATGGACTGTAATACGATCTTATTTTGACTTATGGGGTTTTAATCAACTCCACCTTTTTTTTTATGTTGTTTTTTTTTTTGTATCTACAAATGGCTTTGGTCTATATGTAAATAATCTAAACAAAGATTAAAAAACTGAGACATAATTTGATCACCCGTACACGCCTCAAAATCTTCATCATCCCAACGAACTCACACTCATTCACTCTCTCTCCCTCTCTATCTTGATGTTTCTTCATTGGCCTCGTTTGCTCTGATCTTCTTATTATCGATCAACCGTATCAAGTTTCTAAGTAGGATAGCAATTGTGACTTTACCAATTGAAGGCACATACAAACCAGCTTTTTGTTTGATTTCATCGTCGAAATTTTTTGAACTTGAAAAATTGATCACTATTGTTCCATGTCTCACGAGATTGGTGGGAAATTTGTAGTTTTCGGATGGGACACCGGTGATTATAACGTCACATTGAGGTGCAAGCTTCTCCACGGTGTAGTCGTCACCGTTCAAATCAACAACCAAATGTCTGTGTTCCAGCAAATCATCACCACGTGTAAATTGTTGTATGTTGTTTATATCGACAGAATATACAGTGGCACCATCATTTGCAAGTAGAGCTGCCAATGGTCTTCCTACTATTTCCGATCTGTTAACAACTAAAATCTTTTTCCCATACAAACGGTTCCCGTATGGTAAGATTTTGTTATAAACACCCAAATATTCCAATATCTTGACCATTGCAAGAGGGGTACAGGGCAAGATCGATTTTTGTTGGTTCCTAGGTGGATCTAAAAACCTCACGTTATGATAAAGATTGTGGTAGTATAAGAAATTCAACCCTTCAACATCCTTCTCAGGAGAAATCAACTGTTGCAAATATTGGTCTTGCTTGTCTCCGAACACTGGAAAATAAACCATAATACCATTTACATCATCGTCTCTATTGGCTTTGATCAACGACGTTTCCAACTCATTTTTGTTCACCTCAATCAATTTGTAATTGAAGCCCAAGGATTCACAAGTTTTGCTTGTCCAATTGGCGTACATTTTAGCAGCTGGGTCCTCATTTGCTAAGAGGCCCACCAAGGTTGGTTTGAAGTTCAATTTCTTTACAGCCGAGATGACTTCTTCTTGAAAAGGTTTGGCGATGGTAGACGCCAAAATAGTTCTTCCAGCAGGTCTTGACATTCTTATGTGTATATGGTGATTGAGGTGATTGTGAGTAAAAGCGTTTGGGCTAGACAAAGAGTAAGATCGAAAGGATGAGTGGGTATCGTGTGAGAAAAGTGGTTGTATCAATGTGATGTCTCAAACCGGGCAGAGAGTGATGCTCATTTTAAATTAAACTTTGGAAATTTCAGTGCGCAATTTTTTGACTTCTTTTTCAATTTATATGCACAAACACTGCTTCCCCTTAATTAATAATAAAAAACTAAAACAAAATCGAAATGTAGGCTAGTTTTTGAAGGGGTGGTACTTACTCTATTATAATCATGCTAGCTACATCTTTTAAACCTGTTTGTAGAGGCGCCCTAGCGAATGAGTGATCTCTTAAAGATGAAGCAGAGTTGTGCACACGTGCTATTCTCCAATATCAATGTGAATAACACAATCATAGCCCAGCAGCAAAGCTTGACACCAGCCAAAGGCTATCTTAAGTGTGCTGAGGCATTTTTATACAAGGTTTGCCACATGAATGCCTCACTAAGCATAAGTTCCACGTCCTTTTCCTTCCAATGGGACGTTGGTGGGTTTTGCAAAAACAATAAAATTTCTTGAAAATCTTTCTCCTTCAATTCTCCACTGAATTTAATCAAGAACGCAGCACATACGTATGTGTGGAAGCTACTAAATCCTAGAGGCTGTTCACTCAAGTACGTGTCCCACATTCGTATAATCAAGTCAATTGGCAACTCCCGCATAAGTAAACAATTCATCCATCTGAATGAAAATTGCAAAAATTCCACACCTTCCTCGTCGAAATGCTTAATCAATCCATAATCAATTTTTGAAACCAAGTTCTTAAGCTCATTCACTTGTCTTATAATTCCTGGTTGTTCATGGATATAGTTATCTGTGATATTTTCAAGTAATCGAGATAAACACCAATAGGTGTCGGCTTCGATGATGGTTGTGACTCTTTGACTCAATCTTCCAGTGTCAAAGTTATTGATGGTGTAGTTTTCCAAGTCGGGATCTTTGAGTAATGCATATTCCGCCTTGTCATCACCGTCGGATACATAACCTGGAATTAATAAATCGCTATCATCACCTTCCAGTTCCTTTGACACTTTCCTCTGTAGTTGCCATATGTAGTGGTTTAAAAAGATCTGATAAAACGGAGTTACCAAATCGTTTATACCCTGTACATATCCACTTGCAGGGTGCCTCACTGCCCACAAAAATAAAATTTTTCGGAGCGACATCTGCGTACTTTGATACGCATATAGCTTGGTAGTTGGGTTTGTTCGCTTAACATCGATATTTATTTGATGGTATATTAAGCCTTCTCGGTTGCTGTTTGAACCAGCTTCTGGTTTTGAGTTTTCGTCAAAGCTAATTTGTATACCACTTATGCCGTCCATGTATTCTTGACGCTTGCGTTTCAAAGTTGAGCTCTGTCTGGATTTATTCGTCGGTAGGTATCCCAATAGCAACAGCCAAGACATTGCTCTAAGCTCATTGGGTATACCATTCCAAGACAAACGTCGCAAGTCTTGAATGTTTATGGTATTCTCTGATGATAGCACCGTTTTGAATTTGGTATATTTGAATTTTAATTGATTGAGTCTGCTGACCTCGGCTTTTGCTTGGTAATCTTCTTCGTCCATTGATTGTTTAAGGTTGGATTGAGGAGCAGATACTGGTACCATCAAATCAGGGTATAGTGAATCCAAGAATGGGGGTGGAACAGCAGGCTTGGAGACTTCATCTCGTAAATCCGCATTCCAGTCATCGTCCAAATCAGTATACTTTTCCTTACTATGCCTTTGATTCCTTGGGAAGGATTTAGGAGATGTATCCCTATGATGGTCGCTTCCAAATGAAGAAGATCCCATTGAAATGGTTCTTTTGATAGGTGGATGTGGAGCAAACCCTGATCCATGGCTCAACATTGGGTTCGATCCATTTCGTCCCTTTTTATATGATAAACTTCCATAGATAGTGCTGTTAACTTCATCAATCGATTCCTGACTATTGTTGTTGCTTGATCCTGTCAACGACAAATTTTTCAAAAATGACGACAAATTCTTCCCTTTACCCCCCTGTTCTCCGAATATAAACTCATTCGTCGAGCCACTGTATACCTGTGCCATTTCTTGCTTTTTCTTGCCCATACCTGTGTGCGCTTAGAGTGTGGGGGACCCTTTTGTAGATGAACAAACAACAAGTGCAAGGCAATGACAAAACTTGTCGTATAGAGAGGAGTGTTGTGTAAATTGATCACAAAAACAAAACGAAAAAAAAAAAAAAAAAGAATAAGAGGGACAAGTTGCGATGAAAAGCAATCGATATCCAAAAGAGAGGAGAATATAAATGACGTACAAAGAGGTCGCATTACCTCTTAAAGAAAGTATTCAGAGTCTATCAGTTCTCGTTATCCACGCTACACATGACTATCTATTGAGCTGAGACTTCACCCTTGACAGCAACTGCGCCCTGCTTCAATTCTCTTCCAGAAACATGCAAAACACCATTCTGAGTGATGTTCACTGTAACCTCCAATTTTGAGTTTGGTTTCAAATCTTTCAATGAAAATTCCGCCAATTTATCGCCAACTTTGTAAACAATTTCCCTTTCAACTTCTGGTTCCTCATCTGAATCATCTTCGGAGTCATCCTCATCCTTTTCAGCTTCAATCACAGTTTCTTTAACTGTCCTTTGACCTTCATACAATTCAACAACGACTGACGGTGATTCTCCGTTGGTAACTTCAATTGACTTCTTGATTGGGTACGCAGTTTCAGCAACCAAAATTGGGACAAAGTTGCCTTCAGAATCTTTGATTCCAATTGGTTTAGACAAGTGTTGGGTGTTAACAACAATCGGTTGCAACGATTCAGCAATCTCTGACTCGTCGAAAGTTTCAATTAATGACGCTTGCAATGCGGCCCCACGAGCAATCAATTCTGAAGGGTTCAATGCCTTTGAATCCAATGATGGCGCAATAACTTTTGTTGATTGAGGGAAAAGGTAGGAAATGTTGGAGGCCAATTTGGGTGTATGGGCAGTTCCACCAACTAAAAGAACCTCATCAATATCCAAAGCTTCCAAACCAGCATTCTTGATAACTTTTTCGACGAATGCTGTCATTTTAGAAAGTACGTCTCTTGCAGTCAATTCGTATCTCAATCTATTGATACTTGTATGGAAATCAAATCCATCAGCTAATGATTCTATCGAGCAGGTGGAAGTTTGTACATTGGATAACGTTTTTTTGACAACAATGGACTCTGCTTTTAACTTGGCAATGGATCTGGCATTATTTCTTGGATTGACTTTAGTCTTTTTTTCAAACTCCTTTGCAAAAAACTCAGATAAAGCGGTGTCCAATTTGTCACCACCTAAACCGTGTTCATGTGCAGTTGCAAGGATAGTCATCACACCACCTCTCACTGAAATAACTGCTCCGTCGGATCTAGTACCACCAAAGTCGACAACAACGTAAAGTTTGTCTTGGCTCAATTTGTCTTCCAACGACAAATGATCCAATAATGCGGCAGATGGTTCATTGATCAATTGCAAAACTTTGAGACCCGAACTCTCAACAATCTTGGTGAGTTCGTCTCTTTGATGTTCACTAAAATCAGTTGGCACGGTTAAAACCACACTTTCCACTTCCTTCCCGATGAAGTCTTCAGCAGCAGATTTCAATTGCTTAAAATGTCTTTTTGTTACTTCATTAATGGTTAACGTTTGGGATTTACCGTCTATGGTAATTTCGTATCCAACTTCCCCGTTTACGTCTTTGGGTTTGGCACCAAAAGAAAACTCATCGTTGATGTCAGAAAACTTTTTACCAATGAAATCTCTGAAATTGACAATGGTGTTCTCTGGGTTTCTAATCAATCTGGATAAAGCTTGAGACCCGTGGTATTCGTCGGATCCAACATAAGATAGAGCCGATGGGATCGCACGATCACCGTCTGGATTCGCAATGACATCGACCTTCCCATCGGCAGCAACGGCGATAGAAGATGTGGTGTTTCCAAAAGTAATTCCGATCACTGACATGTTGAACTACGCAGTTTTATAGGATAATTGCCTCTAGTGATGACTTTTGAATAAATCCAACTGGTAAAAAAAACTTTTTCATCCATCTAATTCGAGCGCTACCGATATGTATAATAGCAGTTGAACCACAGGTGCTTCCAACGAAGATGAGCTTTATTGCAGCTCAAAAGTTAGTAAATTATGATTGTGAAAATGTAGCCCTTACCCAGCATGTTGTTGTTGAATGTACTCAACTGTTTCTCGCGTGGCAGCCATTACAGACGAGTTCCAGCAAGCATAAAATTGATACGAACTTGAAGGGGTAGGAAAACGAGGTGCATGTAACTCAGCTGCGTTGACAAAAGTTTACTGCAATCGATTTATTCTATTACTGTAAACTATTTGGAAGATGCTACTCTTTACATTATTGTTGTCGTTTGTGTTCGTAAACATCTATTTTTTTGCATCCAACTTGCGTAAACTATTACACTATTCGAAAATGTGTTCAAATACAAAAAAATACATAAATAAATACACTGTTATATCCTCCAGTGTTCCGAATCCCAATCCGGACCCTTAACATAAACCAAAATGGGTGCCAGTAAAGAATACTATGGGCAAGAAAAAACTTACTATGAAGTTAAAGCTCAAAAGATCGCAAGAGGTGCAAAAAAATAAATCTATACTTCTCCCAAAATTCTCTTTCTCACAATGAAAGTCAGCAACAGTCCTAGAAAACATCTTTACTACACAAGTGTTTTTGCAACTCCTGTAAATGCATTACTAGTGGTGGATCCAGAAGGTAAGCTTTACTACGCCTCATTGGGCCAAAACATCACCAATCTCCAAAATCTTCTTGTTAAAGATTTCCAACACCAGAAACACGTCCAATTGAAACCATTGAGTACTATCCACGACAAATGCAAAGCCACAGAAACAGTCGAAAGATTCAAACAATTGATCGAGGATCCGCGAAAGCCACAAGAATTTACCATCGAGATTATATTTGGGACGCGTCTACAACGCAGAATATGGCAAGAGTTGATGAAAATGCCAATAGGTGAGGTGAAGACCTATACTCAAATAGCTGATGGACTAAACTTGCTGGGGAAATACGCACGAGTTATTGGCGCAGGATGTAGCTCAAATCGTATTGCGATTGTCGTTCCTTGTCATCGTGTTGTCGGCAGTGACAAGCAGTTAACAGGATACAGGTATGGCAAAGATACAAAGGCATATTTATTGAAGCACGAGTTGGGGGACAAGCTTTTGGAAATAGGACTTGCAAGTGATGGTGCATTGTAGTGCTGACATAGTAAGTAGAATATTCGGAACAATTTTGGATCCCATCTTTCATTTTTCTGGTTTTGTAACTACGCGTAGCTCTCTAATTGCAGGGTAAAGAGCAACTGGTCTAGCCGATATGACCACTAAGCTACAAGGGCTCAACACTATGAAAGTAAAATGGAGTAGAACATGATCAAAAGCTTTTTTAATGATGAATTACAACGGATTTTCTTGTTGAAAATTGGTCCCTTGGCCCAGTTGGTTAAGGCGTGGTGCTAATAACGCCAAGATCAGCAGTTCGATCCTGCTAGGGACCAAATTTTTCTTTTTTGCAACCATTTGCATCTTGATAAAGCGGTAGCCCTTGTACATGCTAGAGAATGTCCGAGATCAATAGCGGACGCACGGTAGGTATAGCTGGCGGTTGGCAACCACAGAAATTAATTTCTCTAATTACATCCCGAGATAATGCATTCGATGTGTCAATAGCAGAACCAATATGTAATTTCTTGATCTTTAACTCTGCCATATACCTTCCATCAGGCAAAGTGGTTGTGGAGTATTCAGGCCGTATTTTCACTTTCGAGCCAACCAATACAAGAAGCTTGTTTTAGGCATCTGTATCAATCTCATCAGTAGCAAGATCTTCTTCGGCTTTGAGTGGGAAGAGTGACCTATTTATTGACGAAACCGGTCGTTTAGGCAAAACCTCGCCATTCCTCGCCCAAGGAGTCTCTTCCAGTACAGTCAACTGTTCCAATAATCGAATATTCTCATTTACTTGAGATTTTCTCCAATTTTCCTCACTCTGGCATTCACTTTTTGCCTTCTTCGTTATTGCATAGGGAGACTGCTTGCCTGCAATACATTTCTCCAACTTTGATCTATCTTGCAAAGCTCTCATGGCAGCAATTAAACTAGCCTGTACTTTTTAGATTGCATTACCAGTTCCCAATACTTCACTGCCCGTTTTGCACTCAACAATAAACTCACGATCGCGTCCGTTACCCCCTGCTACACAGTGATAGGTAGGACGACGAATTCTGAACTGCCAGTTAATGCATACAAATTGGATTTTGCCAGCAGATCTATCTGATCATTGTTACTATCCATGTCCATTGAAAGAAGATTAGATTAAGTGTGTATATCGTAAGGGCTGTTGGCGGCGTGGTAGACAAAGTGATATGCATGGTGTTTGTGTGTTTCTGTTCTTACCACTAAAACATGCATTCAATTTCACAAAAGTTTATCCCTGTGTAATTAAAGTTTGTTTTAAAAATAATATCAACTGCTCTACGAGTCCCGAAAGAGTGCTTACAGCTTAAGACGAGTTCTACAACTTCTACACCGAAAAAGGTCACAATAATAATTGGATGTATCAGAAATAAAGTTTATAGATGACCATTACATACGAAATGCATGTTGGAAAAATTAAGACTTCAACGTACAGCCTCATCAAAATCACTTCCACATTCTATATTATCTTTTAGACACTGCATGCGCAGGGACGTGGATACAATTCTACTACATGAAACAGATTCATTATGCAAATGGAAAATGCAAAGGCAAAAAGAGGTACTACCCACCCAACAAGAAGTTTCAACCAAATCACCCAACGAATCAGTCAAATCGCTTACACAACTCTCTTAAAGCTTCGGGATTTTTCATCACAGCATCAGCGACCCTCGCAGTTGCCCTTTTTTTCGACCTGTCAGTAGCTGTAGCAACAATTAATTTTCGAGCTAATAATTGCACTGTATGCGCACCATTTTTGGATTCTTTGAGAATGTATTCGGGCTTGGTCCCTGTTTTCTCACCCAATGTGGCATACAATTTGTTTTTGGCATCAACGTCAACATCGACGTCATCAAAGACTTCAATGGGAAACATGGACGTACGAATAGGAGAATCGGGACGTTTAGGCGTTTCTTCAGTTGACGTTTCGTCAGCTTCTTCTTGCTCTTTCAACTTTTTCATTTTCTCTATTTTCTTTTCCCTTAAACGCTCGACTCTGGATTGCTTTATCGGGCGTTCAATAGCTTGTCTTTCTATCACATATTTTTCCAAAGCTGCAGTGTTTTTCAATGCCTTCATGGCAGCACGTAGGCCCGCATTTTTGACACTGTGATCCTCTGCTTTTGCCAAAACTTCGTTTCCCATTCTGCACTCAACAACAAACTTTTTATTCAAACCATCGCCGTCGCTGACAGTGACGTACTCTGGACGCGCGTCAGCTCTTCCAATAAGTGCGTATAGTTCGGTCTTGGCTTCTTTGTCAATAAGCTCAGCAATATACTTTTTTTCGAGATTTTCAATCAAAGGTTTATAAAGATTTTCTAACCACTTTCTCACTTCGGCCAAATCAAGCCCCCTTTCCAAACTCAATGCACCAATATAAGCTTCAAATACATCAGCATATATTTTTTTTTCACCCATCAGCATCATTTCTTTGGATACATTGGTTCTTAGTTTTTGATCAAAGCCATATTCTATTGCAAAATCTCTCAACACTTTATTATTGATTAATTCTGCTCTAATTTTTGACAAAGTACCTTCTGAGCTGGTAGGGAAATTTTCGTAAATGATTAAAGTCACCAAGTTATTCAAAACCGAATCACCGAGAAACTCCAATCTTTCATTGTGGCTATTAATCAAGTTTCGGTCATTGAGATAGGTCTTGTTATTGACATTGGACTTGTGGGTAAAAACCCTTTCAAACAAGTGGATATCACTAATTAGGGGTAAGTTTGGTAAGGTGTGCTCAATTCCATTTGGTGATATCTCATTAGGAGCAACATGTGCTATAGCAATTTGATTTTTGGTTCCACCTTGTTCAACAACTAATTCAGTTAACTTTTCTTTGTCTTCTTCAGTAAGTATGAGAGTTTCATTGATAATCTGATCGAGTATTGGTGCTTGACCCAACTTGTATTTTGTTTTCAATCTTGATGCTAATGCCATCAAATCGCTTTGTTTCAAGTCGCTTCTTGTGGCACTATCAAGATCCCTTGAGTTTAGTAGCTCTCTCAATTGAACGAAGTCAGGGGCTTGCGATAGAATAACTTTGGCGCTTTTTTGTAAACTCTTGGTCGCATGTTCAACGCGCTGCAAGTCAAGAAAGCCAATAAATTTCGGTGGTTCTGCATCAAATATTGGCTCATCAAGTACTTCATCCTCATCCTTTGGAACTGCTTTACGCCTCTTCAATGCTGAATCAGCGCTTTTTCCGTTTCGGTAGCCCTCATTGGAGGCTCTTCTCTTCCTATTCATGGAACTGGATTTAAAAATATTTTGTCTAGCATTATGCTTGTGAGAATGGTTATCGTTGTGGCTGAGACTATGCTGAAGCTCGTTCGCCTCATTTCTTTTTTGTTCACCTTCCTGAACTTTTTGTAAAAAGTCCAAAAAAAGGGGATCTGCCATGTTTGTATTGATTTGAGAGTGTTAGTAGCGAGTATCAAGGGGTGTGTGCGTGTGTGAGTATATGATAATTTAATTGTTTGATGAAAAGAGAAAGAAAATAAAAGAGCCTTCGCATGATTGTTTCCACTACCATACTAAGACCCAGATTTTGCGCTCCCAATGCCACTAACCGAATGAAAATGTATAGATTACTATTACCAAAGAGAAACCCTCGCTACAAACGGCAATGAGATGCTTGCTTGTAGTACTCTGGAAACGGATCTTGATCTACTAGATACAACGTGCATCGATATGAATAAATTTCTTTGCACTTTAATCATTGATATCAAATGCTGATAACATCGAAGCTTGGTCCTTCGTATCGAGTAGTTTGGAAGAAGTTGTTCGTTCTGGGAGTCGCGAGTCTAAACATGACCTCTTTAAGTAGACCAAAGTAATAGATGCAACTTCGAACCAATCTCTGAGACAAACCAGCAATCAATAAAAGCCCCCTCTTTCTTACCAACACCACCTTCAATACTTGATATGTACGAGCGTGTACTAGGGCACAATTTTTGTTTATTTGGGTGCAAAAAATCAAACGTTGATCCTCGACACCATATATACAATTTTACATACTCGTCTGATAGTCATATAAGGTTGGTATAATAGAGTGGTATAGCAGAAATTATATGCATCAAACCACCACTGAGCTCAACAAGTTACATCTCGTTCACCTCTCCTCACAAGCGTGTGCGCTTCAACCTACAACTTTCCCTTCTTATATTCCTAATTATCTCTCCTCATACATTTCATTATACTGTTGCAAAAACTTTGATATGTTAAAATTTGACACACCATAGAGAAATCCAACTTCGAATTACAAGATCCATAAACTACATCTCACTTGTTCTTCTTCACTAACATTCTTCCCCACCCCCCTCAGAAATTGACAATATGACGAATAGTAGTCTCAATGAACGCCAAGTTGTTCCTAACAATCAAGAAATCACATCCTGGGCTCATGAAAATTTGGCATACCAAAATGACAAAAGTTAACCTCAATCAAGTAAAAGCTCTCTGGAACTCACTGAAACCGAAAATGAACACAGTATAATCATTCTCCTTGAACCTGTAAAGCTTGTTCCTGATGGAGTTAGAGTCATTCCTGTTCCAGAGGTGCAACCACTTCAATATTTGGAATCTGGTACATCTGCAAGTGTTGATGAGAAACGACTTCATGTATGAGGAATATCGCGGCACTCGTGCGATACTCATTTGAAAACTTATCTTGATGGTTGGTTAAGTTTGCTGATGCAGTTTTGATGGTATTGGTTGTTGATTTTTTATGTTTTCATGAATTGATATCTTTTGTTTTACATTACTTGGGAAGCTTTGTGTTGAGAATGGGCCAGGTTGTAGATGATGATCTCTTTGCCGAATCTTCTTGCTCTTTGTTGAACTGTATCAATCAAAAATGGTATTTGTGATTTGCTCAGTTAAATTGAGAATCTTAGTTTCCAGTATGACAAGAGGATGGTCATTGCTACTTTGAAGGGGTGCATCTGCTTGTATTTTGTCTACATAAACATCGAGGAGTGGTTTTCATCACGGGTATTGAAAGTTGCAAGCTGACGTTAATAGGGTCGTTTATATCTTATTGTGTCGCATCATATCCCACGACATTGGACGTTTTAAACGACACTCAAACTTGTACCAACTGAAAAAGAAAAATTTTCCACAAACAAAAGTTGATCAGATAGACCCTCCACTCCCAATATAGAGCCTGAATATAATGATTATAAGGTCAACCATTAACAACAGTATACGAAGAATACCAATCCCCCTCATACTTAAACCATCACTTAGCTCCAAGTTTTTCTCATCGTCATCATTAGTCTACAATGAATTCGTCCCAACCACAGAAGAACATGTCAAGTTTTCACAACGAACCACCGAAAAACCATTATTTTCAAGAAAGACATATCTCATAGATAATTACAAACATCTCAATGACACCAATGAAATCTTATTATTTGTCCACCATAACAATTTAAACAAGGCTGAAAATAAAAAGATTAGACAAGATTTGACCAAGTTTGGTGGTAGATTAACCATGTTGAAAAACACCCTTTATCAAACGTATCTTAAATCAAGTCATGAACAAGATCCAGCCAGTAAAGGAATGACACACAAGAACAGAAACAATACTCATCCATTATTGCCATTATTTGTTGGCCCCACTGCAGTAATTAGCGTATCTGAATGTGAACCTTACAAAGTGCAACAAATTGTTAAATTGTTAAAGAAAATGAATGAGAAATTGATTATTGTTGGTGCTAAAGTTGAAAAATCGTTTATGGATAAGTTTCAAATCGACGAGTTTAAGGATTTACCTAATAAGCAAGGATTACAGGGTCAATTGGTTGGATTGTTGACAATGTTGGGTGGTGTTGGATTAGTTAGAACTTTGGAGACCCCAGGCCATATGGTTTATTTGACTATGGAGCAGAGGGCAAAGGATTTAGATCCAAAGAAGGAAGAATAGGTATTCTGTAAATAGTAGTAAACTTAAATCAAATAACTCTAATTAAGTTGCAAAAAGCAGAGAGAAGGAAATTTGCATTGGAAAAAAAATTTAAATTTTCAAATGTGCAGTGCATCTCATCATAGACTAAACACCCTCCATCTCCCATCCCAACGTACGCATAATGTCAGTAGCAGATAATTCACAGAAGCCACCACATAAACCACAAGCTTCCAATAATAAACTGACACCAAAACATAATCGAAATGCCGACACCAAACGTAAGCTATATCGAGAAACAATGGAAAATGTCCGCAAACAAGTTCGTATAGAATCACCAACACCGCCCCCACCCACTGCTACCGCCACCACTGCAGCATCATCACCATCGCAGTCGGATAATATTGCTTCCACTACTGAACTGACTCCCGATCTAATGGAGTTGCCACGCAAAAGATTTTATCGTCAACGAGCTCACTCAAACCCATTTTCCGATCACCGATTAGATTACCCCACATCGCCAGACTCAATGGACTGGTCAACCATATACCCTGCATTAACCAATACTCAAGATAACAACGAAAAGAAGAAGGTGGAAATTGCCGATATCGGATGTGGATTTGGTGGATTAATGATTGACTTGGGTCCACAATTCCCGCAATCGCTAATCCTCGGTATGGAAATCCGCGTCCAAGTGACTCAATACGTTGAAGATAGAATCTTGGCCTTACAAAAACTCCACGAATCGGATCCCGTTTACAAATACGATAATATTGGTGTGATACGAGGCAACGCTATGAAATTCTTGCCCAATTTTTTCCACAAGTCACAACTTGCCAAGATGTTTTTCTGTTTTCCTGATCCTCATTTTAAACAACGTAAACATAAAGCGAGGATCATTACTCATACGTTGTTGAGTGAGTATGCATATGTGTTGAAAGAAGGCGGTATTATATACACAATTACTGATGTGGAAGATTTGCATAATTGGATGGTGACGCATCTTGAACAACATCCATTGTTTGAAAGGTTGAGTAAAGAATGGGAAGCACAAGATAAATGTGTGGAGATTATGTATAATGCAACTGAAGAAGGTCAAAAAGTGGAACGTAATAAAGGATCGAAATTCGTTGCTTGTTTCAAGAGATTGCCCAATCCTGATGATTGTGAATGAGAACTTGACCAAGAGCGAGCTGCCGTGTGTAAAAAACAACGATAGACGGTGCAGTCACCATCCGTCATAGTACACAATAGTTGTAGAAACAGGAACAATAAAACGAAGAAATAACTTAAAGTATGTAGATACATTCACCATTAGGATAAAAAGGAAAAGCACAATCTTCTGAAAACTTGACCCCTCGACCCCTTATTCTCTCCTCAATTTGCGCTCTCATTACATCAACTTCCGACTGCCAAATGACAACATTCCATCAAAAATAAAACACACTTAGTCCTAATAGTAAGCACCTTTGGTGGCTTGTGCGTTTCTTTCTCTCAAGTCAGCACCACCAGTAGCAGATGATGAAGATGTAGTGGATCCAACTGGAACATTAACATCAACACCATGATGAGAATCAGCAGCAGTTCCGTATGAAGTTGCCTTTGAATCACCCACAGTTGAACCAGCAGTTCTTCTTGGGGCAAATTTCGACAAGTATGGACCAACTGGTGTTTGTTTCAATGCATCATGAAGTTGTTCAACACCTTTGCCAACTTGATTCTTGAAACAAGCAGTATACTTTCCAACAAATGCATCAACTTGCTTCTTATTGGCAAGATAAGCTGGTGGGATAGTAAACAATAAAATGACCGAAATAACAGTCAATGTAAACAATGAAACAACTGAAGTTAATTGGTAAAAAATGTATGAAATTCCAGCAAATTTTAATGTAGTTTCAACATTTCTTGAGTAAACAATATAATTCAAATGATGTTCAATAGCAACATTCAATTCTCCAATTAATGGTAAAAGGTGCTTGTTAATTGGCTTAGCAAATGAGGTTGAATAATTTTTGTAAAAATTACTAACAAATCCTTGACCAGTAAACACTTTACCGACATATTCAGCACCAGCAGAAAATAATAAAGTAATGTAGGAAATCTTGAAAAAGATACGAACCAAGTCAATTGCTTTGAAAAGAAGCAATCCACCAAGAGTCAATCCCAAAACTTTACCAGTATAAGCTGGATTCTTCCAAGTTAACAATTCAGTCAAGAAATCTTCAGCTTCATGAATTGGGTGGTTTGGATCAGCATCTGATCTCAATGCAGATGTAGCAGTGGAAGCAGCACCAGAAGTGTATCCACCAGTGGCAGAAGAGCCCAAGCCTGATCCAGTTTTTGACGAAGATCCACCATAAGCAGCATGAGATGTAGTGGAAGAGGAATTGTTGTTGCTATTGTAGCTATTGTAGTTGCCAGTGGAGTGGGAGGTGGTAGAGTCACCTGTAGTTGCACCTTGATGCAATTCACTCTTGGAAGGTGTTGGACCGCTAGAATAGTTCGAACTAGATTCACCAATTGGTGGGGGGATAGTGGACCCAGTAGGGATTGCTGATTCATGTTGTTGATTTTCTGCAGCTTGAGCACCGTGATGAGCATGAGAAGCATGAGCAGCATGAGAAGAAGAGTGGGTTGCTGAAGTTGATGATTGGAGATTACCGTAGCTTGATACATTAGAATTGATCCATTTTGACTCATCAAATTCTGGAACTGGACCACCTACTTCAATTGGATTGGTGGTTGATGATTGGTTTTTGGAAGATGATGAATTGTATTGTGGAATTGATGACATCTTGAAGGTGTAGTGGTAATACTATCTTTGCTCAATTGTGGATTATGGAAGAAGAAAGTAGCAGTGGTGTTCTTTATAAATTTTTTTCCTCTCTGACTAAAAAGGGGGTGGGATGGCAATCAAATGAAAATTAAACGAAAAGCACTTGGTAGCAATTGAGAATTAGCAAACTAACAGAACATACACAAACAATAGGATTCACACGACATTAACAGATACACATACACACACAGACAATACACACAATTGAGTACAACTACGTCATAAAATAAATCAAGCAATTCTGCCAATATCCCACCCTAAAATTGTAAGAGAACTGAACGCAAGGGCAGTGTTCGTTTTCTCTGATGATGTATGGATTAGATAGATGTGGTTCTTACTCCTTTACTTTACACAAAATTATCACATGACATGAACAAAAATTGGACCTAACCTAATACAGTAATAACCTTAACCTTGGTATAACTTTAGCAGTCACGGCGATTTCTCATATGGTATGGGATCATACCATAGCCACAACTAAGGTCTTTACGTTTACTCAGTCCATAGTGTTTTTGTTTTATCCGTTCCGTTCCATTCGGTCAATGTCGTCTGAAACTTGTAGCAAACTTGAGTACTTGATTTTGTAACTGCACAAAACAAGACACAAAAGGATGCAAATAAAGCTGAACTTTTTTGAGCCACACACCACTCTAATACAAAACCAGAGAGAATATACATCACAGACACTACAACAACAATTTTCACACGTTACATAGCCACAAAGCATTATTATGCCAAAGCACCTGGCTTTCGCTCCTATTATCTCTATTTGAGTCTTGGAAAAAGGAAAAAAGGAAAAAAGGAAAAAAAGAAAAAAATTGTGGTCAGCAAAAAATGATATCCTATTTTGCAACCTTTTTCAAAAAATAAAAAACTGGATTGTTCATTTCCTGAATAAAACAATAGACTAGCATTGATACTTTTCACCTTGTAATAAATTTTCAACCGTTCGGTCAATTTAGTAATCAACTTTGTTTTCTTGAGTTTGTTGACAAAGTAAGCCATTCAAAATACGGAAAAAGAGCTCATGCTCAGTCACAGTTCTTGTTGGAGGGAAGTCGCTAACATCTTTACTAAAATCAAACGAATCCTTATTAAGATAGTATAAATCAGCCCCAGAAAAATGTTCAAGACCAACATCAATGTATTTCTTCAACTCGAGGAAATTGTTGATTGTAGGTGGATCCACATCCATGTATGCCGTCTCAAATTCTTCCTCAATAATGGTTTTAGCAAGATTATACATTTTAATGCAGTCTTCGTATTCCAACTTGTTGATATCGGGACCTTCAGTAGTTTGTGGGTCACCACTATTAACGACAATCTTGGCATCATGTTCGGAATCGTCCTCCATAGGACTTGCTTCAGCGGTGTTGGTAGAAGCACGATCATCACGATTACCAACATCTTTATCCCCACTATCTCCAACATCACCATCGTCACCACCGTTTGCGGAATGTGGCTTAGTAGGTTGTGATACTTCATGTGTTGTCTCAGCAACTGCAATAACATCAGCAGCATAATTATCAGCTGTAAAAATGGATTCAAAGCCCCCCCGGTATAGGAGCAGCAGAACCATAGTTTTAATAGAGCAACTGATGTAAGAAAAATAAGAAGAATAGCTAGTAGTGAGTGGTTATGTGCATGGTGTGTTGCAAAGTTGTCTTAATTGTTAAATTGGTGCACGTGCACACGCCATATTACACTAAATGTTCTTACACATAGATCTAGTGTTGTACCATTTTTGTCAAGCTAGTTAAAGAATTGAGACAAAAGTTCTGCCACCTGATAAGAGTTACATGTGTTGGTGACTTTACAAATCAGAACAATGGAGCGAGATGCAAATACATTTGTGTAACCTAAAGAGTTTCAGACTTGAATATAGAATTTTTTTTCTGGTCACGTGCACATTGAAAGGGGAAGATTGACTATTGTGGTTTTTCGTTTTCCTTGATGCCATAGTTTGTTGTGTGATTACCTTGATCCTTGTAGTAATATTCAAATAAGAGTAAGCGTAGTAATATCATTATAGATGCAAAAGTAGATTGAAGTTCAATTGCTTATAGTGTAGTACGTGTTGATGATCAGGTGATTTATTATGCCACAGTTTTTTTTATGACTGACAGACTCCCTCTCCGATATTCGCAAATCACTTTCTACATTTCTCTCACAACGAGAGACAATGCATCTTTAGTATAGCTAAACAACAAACTTCTACATAACATAGCTTACTGACATGAACGGCAGATATATTGATAGATTCTACCAATATCACCTCAGAATCCCAGTAGTAGAACTCGTGTCAAAACAAAATTAACGTAGTTTTATTAAAGGTGTGTCACTATTTAGATTGTTCTTTTATAATTTCCTGCATAATAGGGAGTCATAGTGTTCACTTTCTTTCTCTCTTCCAATCATTTGTTAAATCTACAAAACTCTCTTATCAGAACAAAAGACACATTTAAAAACCTAAAACAGGAGAGTTATATACACCCCCTCCCCTCCATCCATCAACCAAACTATACATTCACACGCGTGTATTCATAAGCTTCTACATCCATACCCAGTAACTACACACTGTATTATTATGTTGAGGTCACTACATTTTAAAACATTTAAACTACTGCATCATATACCAAGGCGTTGCTTTCATCCAACATATATCACATACAAGGATGAGAAAATATTAAAGAACCTAGCCGACCTGTTCCAGAAAGGTGATATACGTCCAGTAGATGAACAGAAGAAGGACAAGTCAAATAATAACAATAAGGAAGAAGATGACGAGGATTCAAGTCATTCTTCAACTCTACCGACAAATCAAATTGACGAGTTTGAAAGTTACTCGGTCATGAATAGACAACAGTTTCTATTTCAAATGGGCTTGGATGGAGACAAACCATTTATGTCGTTTCATAACCCACATTTTGTTGATTCAAAACAGATTTTACGCAATCTACCTGATCAAATAGACGTGCTTGACCCAAAAGATATGAAGCGGGTAGAGGAGATATACGGCCAGTTGCAACAACTAGATTCAAACCCAGCAATGCATGAAAAATTTCTCAAACGGTATTTTTACGATTATGACAATGATTTAATGAAGTTGGGTCAATATATACGAGGTATCAATTCCAAATTTAAAATGTTGAGACGTAATGAAAGTGAAAAATTCAATCCTGAAAGTGTCATACATGAGTATGTTAATGACAAGATGAAACATCCGTATAATGTTGTTGGATTTGATCGAAGTTTCATGGGGATGCCCTTGCACAAGAACATGGAAAAAACCGCAGTACTACCTCGTGAATTTATTCAGGATTTACCAGCATTTGATTCCAAAATTACATTGAAGAAATTTGATTTAAATTTTATGGAAAAGGATGGATCGATAAATGTTGACCCCAGCTTTGTTACCCCTTTGAAAGAGTTGTTTGATTATGAAAATAAAAATTATTCTGGTGGGGGCATATATTCATCACCCGCCAAATTAGCTCAACGTGCAACACATGCTTACTTGACTAGTAAATTGGGATTACCTCGATACAATATTCAAGTGGAAAATACCGAAGATTATAATCGATTAAAATTGAATAATCATCAAATTACTAATCGTATTGAACAAGAGATTCGTGTAATGAAGAAGTCATTATTGGAAGAGATCAGAACCACAGTGGAAAGCTCAAATGCTCATTTAATGAGTAGTGATACCCATAATGACTATATCAAGTCGAATCAATATATCTTGTGTGCCATCAAGGAGGAATTACAAGGAACAGTTTACATTTGGAAGAGTTTTAGTATTCTCCCCGTTTACTTTATGCTTCCATTAAACAAAAGACGTGAAAGACACTTGGCTAATCATTTATTCAAGTTGTTTCTCATCAACCTTGAGGAGAAAATCGACATTTTGTTCAAGATCAAGTATGATCGTGCAAGAGATACGCAGAAATTCATGAAGAATGTGGTCAAGAACATTGGCCATACTATAAAATTTAGATTATGGCGGTATTTCAAAACCACTAAAAACTCACTCAATGCATCTTCGGCAGCAGCTACTATTTCATCATCTATTCAATTACCATTGTTAAAGACCAATTTTCAGAATAAGCAAGCTGTTATTTATTCGCCATTTAAGAAATCACCATTTAAGCGGATTTATTGGATACTGAAACCATGCAATACTCGTTGTCGCAATTTGAGGAAATCGTCCACTAGTGTTGATTATGCTGTTATTGGGGAGGATCTATTGGAATAACAATGGTAATATTTGTTTAGTCTTGACTTTTGGGTATAGGGAAATACAATTTTTATTTTTTTTTATTTTTTTTGTTTTGTGCACGTCCTCTATCCTCTATACAATATTAATTTTTTTCATCTTTCAAATTTTCACCAACCATTAGAGATCCTCCCATCTATCCCTTAAGAACCAAAGCTTATAGATCTTAGATCATGCCATATAAGAAAGTAGGTCCACCACCCAAGAACCTTCCACCACTTCCTCGCTTAAAAGTGCGTCGTCCCATATTGAGCAAATCTACCAATCAATGTTTTGTATTTATGTCAAGTTTATTAAATTGTTGGGCATCAAACGGTGAAGGAAACACCGTTTGTGCTGGGTTTGAAAAAGATTTGAAGAAATGTATGGAAACTTTCAAGCCGGAGAAGGAACAGATTAGTACGATTAATTATCATGCGTCGAGGCTATATCCTAAATTGAGAGGTAAAGTCAATGATTGAGGAGTAGCAGGAGCTTGAGGAGAGGAGAAATTTGTATTACGGTTCCTGTATTCTTGAAGGAGGTTGAAGAATATTAACTGCAATCAATGGGGAAGATGCATTTTACTTGTACATATGAAACAATGTTTATTTCATGACAAAACTTTTGTAATTTCCGTATCTACTCTACTGTTTATTTAAACACTTTACCGTCAGAAATTTCTCTCTTTTCACCATTGACAACAACTGGTTCATCCCAGGCAAGCATGTTGTCAAAGAACTTTTTATCTTCATCTTTTGAAGCATCCAATTTGGTGAATTCGTATGATTCCCAATCTGGAGCAACATCAAATGCTGGAGCGTAATCTTGACCTCTAACCAAAAAGGCTCCAGTAATACCATTGTTGTTGTTTTCACCATAAACAACCATACATCCAAACATGTATTTGGTTGATGCTGATAATCTGTTGAAGAATCCACCAATCAAGTTGTTGGACATGAAGGTCAAAGTCAATTCATCATTGTATTTGTAGTCAACTTTCCACAATGACCATTCTTCTGGATCGTATTGGTTTTTCCAAAACCATGGAATGGCAACTTCTCTGGTTTCTTCATTAGAATAAGTTCTCTTCCACTCATCCAATGGAGCTTTTGGCTTACCCAAAGCTTCCAATGGGTGCTTTGGCTTTGGTGCAGCAGCAGGAGCTGGCTCTTCATCGGCAGCTTTTGCTTCCTTCTTAGCTGGTGCAGCAGCAGCAGCAGCAGCAGCAGGAGCTTTCTCCTTCTTTTCCTTCTTGGCTGGAGTGAAAGCCATTGGTGGATCAGCTGGCTTGTATGTGCTCAATCTACCTTCCCAGAATGGTGCTTTAGAAACAGTATTGAACCATCTAGCAATGTGTGGGAATTTTTTTAAAAATGGAGCACCGAGGATAGTTGATAATCCAAAAGTTAAAGCAGCAGCAACAAACAAATCAGCATAAGTTAATCTTTCACCAACCAAAAAAGTGAATTCCGACAATCTAGTTTCCAAACTGGTTGCCAAAATATCCAATTTTTTCAAATTTTCATCATTAACCTTCTTGTTGAATGGCCATTGTCCAATAGCCATTTTAAAACAGGGAACAACAGATTCAATCCATTCTTGATTAAACAAAGAAAGATACTTCATGATTGAAGCATATTGTTGAGCATTCTTACCCAAAAGACCACCCAATTGTTCCTTTGGAACCAAGGAAAACAAGTAACTAGCAATAGCAATAGTTTCTGTCAATGCATAACCTTTTGGTCCAATAAATGCTGGGGTTTTATCCAATGGGAATTTAGCATTGTAAGCACCATCCTTCTCAGTAGTGATTTTAACATCCAATTTGAAATGTTTAACGAGATCTGCCAAGATGAAAGATCTTGGAGATTGTTCCATAACATATAAAGTACCTTGAGACATGATCAATTGGTTGTCTACAGTTGAAAGTCAATTGCAGTGTTGAGATAAGTTGTGGAATAAGAGTAACACCACCTTAAGTTAGAGAAGGAAGATGGAAAATTTTTTTTTTCTCTCCTCACATCTTTTAGGGTGTGTGCATTAAGGCTACTGTTTTCCTTTCACACATTACACACGCACGTGTTTCTCTTTTTTTTGCACCCAAATCAAATACAGTGGGATGACATTTTGAAATAGGTTATATTTGACTTACAAGCCTTGTCAAAAGATGTATTGGTATAGTTTTACAGCAATAGTACCTCCGTTCGAGAGGTGACTTTACCTCGTTAGATGATCATGTAAGAGGGGATATTTCAATCTCCCACAAGTAACACCCACTCTTTTCGAATGTTTAATTTCATCATTGTGTAGAACACTCTTGCAATGGACATCTACTTGAGCTTTACACATGTTTGCTTTGAGCTCCACCGTATTTTGTTTAGTTCCAATACTAGTAGAGAATATTCTGTCTCCAACAAATGATCACTACATCAACATTTTCGATCATCCCAGAGAGATTCATGACAAAACTTGGAAGCTCAATAGATACTCCAACCATTAAACTCTGTTGATTTATAGATGCGTCCCTTTTCCTTGCATTTAGACTTTAGGAAATGGGACCCCTCCCCCTCACCCTTGATACTGAAGTTCAAATGTGTATATGTTGTATGCAGTACACGCAGATACGAAAAGGAAAAAAAAAAAAAAGAAACAAAAGGAACAAAAGAAACGACTACAGATTCCCAATTACAAAAACTAGAAACATATTGCATTCCCCCCCACTGTTTAGACCATTACTACCAGGAGAGAAGATACATACTACTAACAACGCAAAACAGACTCGTATATAGTCAACCATCAAGACACTCATAACGACAAGCAGAATCAAAAGTTTGAGTTTTAATTGTGCACTGCCCTGGTTTATTTGTCTGCTCGATGCAAGATAAGATTAAGCTTTGCAACATTTATACTTCATCACAAGATAACGTTTACAGGGGACATTGATTCATCATGCGTCGGCTAAATCTACTACTTTTGCCCATTTTCGTGTGCCTCACATATTATACCCAAATTGTATCATCTACGTTTGTCGATAGTCTGATGTGTCAAACAAAAATAGCATGGTTCAAGCTACGACCGTTTATTACCGATGTTGCCATTGATAAAGAACTGAAGAAACTCAAGTTTTTTATGAACTCGCAAGTGCTCAACTACTTTGGAAACAATAGTGACACAAATGCAGCCATTACCAACTTTAACGAGACGACAGATTTATACACCACTTTTCGAGTCAAGGTAAACTACATGGGACGACAAATTATCGATGAAACGAAAAACTTTTGTGATGTTGTGTCGGTTAAAGATACTCCTGCGTACAGAACTGGTCCAAGATTTGTATCGGAGTCAATCAATCTGAGCAGCTTTTTACCTAGAGACACAATTCCCGAATTACATTTGCAAGAAACCTTTAACAACAACTCCTTAATTGGACACTTTAATGACACTGATTTGGGATCATCCGACTCTACTATTTCAGAATTATTCTCCAATGCCACTGGTGAGTTGGTACAATGTCCATTATATTACAACGACTCAATCATGATTTACTATGAAGCTGATATTAGTCAACATTTCCATCGATTTGGTTCATACCAAGTGACATTCATCGTTTACGACAATAACGAATCAAGGGATATTATAGGATGCAGTAAATCTTACATCACATTGATACAGCCGGCCTTTATCGATGACGTAATTAATATTGGCGTCTTGGTGCTATTGATCACCACCTTGGTTGTCAACACATTCACCGTGACATATTCGTCATATCAAGAATCAACAAACCCGTATTTGTTTAAGGCATCCACAATATGTAATGCAAAGCTTTTGAAGCAAGGTGACGCAAGCTTATCGGGCATTATAACCTACCTCCAATATGCCCTTTTTCTTGGCGGATTGGATCTACTGTACCCTGGCTTTTATCAACCAATGATTGGCCAAGTTTCTTGGTGTGCATTGATTGATTTCATTTTGGTGAAGCAAGAATCAACTAGTCATCAAATTCAATCAGATGACGGAGTATATGTGACACTTTCGGCAGGAGGATTGCCAAGCTTGACACAATACAACTCACAAACGCGAATAGGAGATATTTGGCCAAACTTTATGGCTGACTTGGGCATGGTTATGTTGATGGCAATTGTTTTGAGACAGTTACTTTTCTTCTTGAAGAAATGTCTTGACAAAATATTGAAACGGCATTACCATAAATCACTAGTTAAAAATCCATCAGCAGTTGTGTTTTTATCGAAAAAGAATTTGTATTTGGTAGTAGGGCAAATCCTACAAATTTGGCTTTCGGTATTTGGGATGCCGTTTCTTGTGTTGAGCTTGTTTATGTTCCTTGCTGCTAATGACTTGAACGGTAAACATCGCTATTTTGCAAATTACCATGACCTAAAAAAAGGCGCATTATCATTCACAACACCCTATGACGAATTGCGAATTCCACACAAGTTGTTTTCTTTTGGCGAAACTTTTGCTACTCCCTGGGGAGATTACATAACTGGATGGGGTAATTCCACTGGAGCTGTCACTTCCAAAGTCAAAAGAGCAACTTTATTTACTCCGTCATCACCATCATCATCATCATCATCACCATCTGGGCAGGAACCAGGTACAGGTGTTTTAAGTCGATTCGGCTCTAATGCTCAATATATCAATGGAACTTCGCGGTATCATGACCACACTAGCAGTTATTTGAATATCCCCAATGTCAGCTTATCACTAGCGTCCATACTACTAGCTGTGTGGCTCGGATTGGTGCTTTTTTTCATTTTCCATTACTTGATTTCAATCTATGGCTGGCTCAAGATTAAAACGTCATCGAATGTTTCTAAATTGTACACCAGTTTGAAATCGATTTTAATTTGGTCGTTTTTGTATCATAAGTATAAACCACAACGAGTCACTTATGTCATATTCGACATAGTCATCATGTTTGTCAATCTGGTTATTGTTGGTGCACTTCAAAACAGTGGTGTTACTCAAGTTTCGTGTTTGATTGTTACTTCTGTTGTCGAATTGATAGCTTTGTTTACGTTGAAACCGTTTTTTGTCCCCATTACTCCATGGTCTTCACAATTTATGTTTCCAGTGGCCAAATTTTTGTGTACAACACTATGCATCCCATTTATTTCATCAGTCAATGCTAGTGAAGCCGTTAAAACGTACGTGGCGTATATTCAATTGATTATCCATAGTGTTGTGGTTATTATATTCACCACTCAGTTGATTTATTGGTTAATCAGAACATGTATTTCCATATACAAGTCTCGAATCAAGGCTCAACCCATACTTCAACAAGTTAGCGCCATCAATAGTCAAGAAGAATTTGAAGGACAATTTGAATACAAAGCAGTAGTTTCACCATTCACTCAAGTGAAACGACAAATCACCAACGAGTCGTACCGTAATCCAGCTTGGATATCAAGTGGTGACGTTGCTGATGATGATGGGATGTCATCTATTGGCGAAGATGAGTTTTTATTCCGCAGTCGTGGAACTCGACTTGCAGACATCAATGAGGGATCGAATGATCAAATAAACGCTACTGGCAATTCTGACTCTTTTTCCATTCAATCATCATTTGTTCAACAATTGCGAGAGTCTGAATTGCGCAAATTGAAGAATGATTATCGAGTACGTGAAATTGATAAAGTTTACGAAAAGTATTTTGTCAATGATGAAATTGATCCTGAAGTTAAAGAGTTATGGGAGAGTCGAAAATTAGCCAATGGAATTTTCCACGGGGCGTATTGTTCCGGAAGCAGCAGCAGCAGTGGGGGTAACCATTGTCGAAATGGTGGTGGTGCAAAAGAGGAAAAACGTTCCTCGTTGTTGGGAATCAGGTTGAGAAATATTGTTAATAAACAACAACCAAAACGAATGGAACGTGCATTCGTTGTTTCTCGTCCTCGACCTTTGATTGTAAAAACTTTGGAAGAGGTGCAATCAGGAAAACAAAACAAACAAGAACCGGATACTAGTGGAGATTCATCCATGGAAAACACTTACCCTGTTTCCTCGATTGATTATCTGATTGAAAAAGAAAAAGCCAAATAGCTAAATATCCCAATAGCATTTGACATTGATGAAGATGTAACTAATTAATGAACGCAGTCAGTATAGCCAGAAGGTGTCTTTATCTAGGACAACAAGCCACTAATTCTTTCTCATCTTCGTCTTTTTTGATCTTCCTCCCTCATTTTCATTACCTCTCTTCTCCCCTGAGGTCCTTTCGGTATCTTTCTTGCTCCCACTTTCACCACTCTTGGCTATAGCTCTAACCAATTTATCACTAGCTACAACTTTAACCGATGCATCCAACGTCCTTCCCACCGTCTTTTGTACATCTTGTTGACACGCCCGCAACGACTGAAATTCACTCTGCAATACAATTTTCGCCATAATATCTCGAGTCATTGTTTCTAGGTCTTTACTGAATGGTTCTGACGCATAATCAGGATACTGGTCCAATCTAATTTCAAAAATCTCCGTCAAATTTTTAATCAAATCTGACGTTACCTTTTTCGATTCGATAAGTTGATAAATTTTTCGGTAAACACGTTTTACTGAACCAAATGTGATATCCACTATGTTATTATCGTTGTCCTTGAGTAGCGTCAAATAGGTGGTCAAAAATTGAATCAAAAACACCAATTCAATAGTGACTTCACCAGTACTAAAACAGTCATAAGAGTCCAAGATAAGTTCAAACCCTCCATCTTCATCATCAATCATTTGTTCCTGATACGATACTTCACCAATGAGTTCAAGCAAATGACCCAACTCAGATTCACGAACCACATACTTTTCGATAAAAAATTGATATATGATTGAAATCGGAATTTCACCAAAATCCCCCTTTGACCCTTGTGGTTCGACATAGCCATATCTGCGTAATATTTCACCATTAGGGTGATTGGAGTATGTGTTGAAGATTTGATCGCCTTTTTTGATGGCCTTTATACTGGTGATTACTAAGTTGTTTTCTTCGTAATTTATTACAGCATTGTTGTAGTGAGTATCAGCATTCAACGTGTCAGCTAATGGAACCATTGATTTGATACATCCATCGTTGAGTATTTCTGGTGATCCAGATTCAGCATCGTCATCGCTTTCTTCCTCCTCCTCCTCCTCCTCCTCCTCATTTTCTTCTTCTTCTTCTTCATTACCCTCATCTTCGCCTTTTTTTAATTCACTTTCTTCATTATCGTTATCCTCCGATTCATCAACCGCAAGCTCTACAGGCTCAACACTTCCTTCCTCAGCCTCATCGAGTGGTATTCCGTTTCTTTCAAGCAATGTCTTCACATCAGCGGCGTCAGTATTCGAGTTGTTCCCATGTTGCACCAACTCAGGAACATCATCGTCTTCATCATCAAAGCCATCCTCATTTTCCTCATCTGCCACACCAAGTTGGGTTTTCATCTCTTTTTCCTCTTGTTTCGTCAACTCAACGTCGAACGAGTAGGACATGATTAGCGTAGCCACAGTATTATACTCCTCAAAAGTTACATCAGAAAGACCTTCAATTTTCAAATCTTTCACAATGTCCAAGATCTTGTGAAACATTTCCTTTGCTGCTTCTTTCCCTACTCTATCCAATACACAACTGGGCTGTAACAAATTCAATTCATTTGAACTCCAAAACATCAATTGATCAAAACCCAGCTGCGGTAAAACATTAATATACTCCAACCACGGACTTTGTTGCTTGTTAAGTAATTCATACAATAATATGATTATCAAAGCCTCCCAGTGAGGCAACCTCATTAAATAATGCTTTAAATTGGGGAAGTTGTCAACAAGCAAATTATGCTTGACATTGATTAGTGTTGTTTTAGGTATTGTAGCCAAAACTTCTCCTTCCTTAATATTATCCAAGGCAATCACTCCACGTCCTTGGTTGATTGAGGTGTAATCATGTATGGTGATTTTAGGTGATATGTCAACATTGTGAGACTTCAACCAATCGAGATACCTTGCAGTGGCCTCATTGAATTCATCTTTTGCCTGTGATGCTGTAGACATATCTAACCAGTAATTAGATATGTAATGGTAGATCCTGTAAAGCTATTTTGCTAATGAATCAGACTTTAGCTGTAATTTTTCATTACATCGCAAAAAATCTATACCAAATGGTAGACACAAAACGGAGTGAGCTTTACTCGGCTAGAGGTTTAATTAATCTATATATATGACGGAAATCATCTCGGGTGTAAGCACAAGCCTTGCGCTACAGGACATTCAAGGTTATTTAGCCGATATGGTTCTAAAAAAATAAACTACTCACTGTCAAATATTTAATCAATGAATCCCAGCACCAGCCAAATCATTTAATCCTTCAAGTGTCTAATGTAGACGCGACTGGGCAATCTAGAGTTTTCACTCTCGGATAATCGCCGCCTTCTCTTGTAATTGTCATCGCTGGTAGCCACAGCTATCAAATCATCCGTATGACTTATATCGATTTTAGCTATGCTTTCAGTCGTACTCTCTTCCAGAGGTAACCCATCAATCTCACAAGTTTGGAATTTAGGATACTGTTTCAATCTTTTCCTCTTGTTGATGTCCCACAAACAAAGATATCCATCCGAACCAGCGGTAAATAGCAAATTGCTACGACTAACACTCTTTCGGAATGCCATTGAGTTTATCGGGTAGACCAAATCGGTTCCTGATTCTTTGTCAAAATGTCGATGACTTTTGAATACGAAATTTTTCTCCTGCTGTGCTTCGGGTGAGATATCAAGGTACTCGATCGATACTCTACCATCAATTGACGACATTGCAAGCGCGCTTTGGTCAGGTGAGGCTTTAATGTCAGTCACCTGGTATTTTAATCCAACTTCTCTGGTCTCCACTGGCATTGGTTTTGAGGATGGTCCCAACTTGTTCAAATCATAAAGTTCAACTATATTCCCCGCCAATCCAAGGATCAAGTATTTTTCGGTTGATGTCATTGTCAAGATTTTCCTCTCATTTTTCCAACTGGCTAATGGTTTTTGCAATCTTTGATCTAGAAGTTGTAAATTACCCCTGAAAGAACTAGCAATGATGGAATTGTTTGCTACTTGACACAAGTGGTTGATTCCATTCCGTACGTCTTCGCCCTCGATGGATTCACCCATGTTTTTGCCAAGTTTGACATTCTCAAAATCAACTTCCCGTACTGAACCATCAAGTAATCCTACAATTGGTGGTGCCTGACTATTTGTATTATTATTTCCTGGATATAGTATACTCAATGGAGTGTCAATAGTATTCAATTCACAAATGGGATCCCTTGGCAATGGCTCATGAGGGTAATTGGTAAATGATCGACAGTCGTATAGGAGTAGGTTACTACCCCAAGTACCAATCAAAAGTTGATATTGATTATTTCTGGAGAATTTGATATCCGATATCAAATCAAGATTCTTCCTCGTAGTTGTTAGATCAATAAAGTCACTGTTTGAATCCATACTGATTCGTATCGTGTATATGCACAATTGATCGTTAAAAGGTGGATTTTGGGTGGGGTTTGGGTCATTTATTCACAATTTCGCATCTCTCGTTACAAAAGATAAAAATGACATGACAATTGTGTTTGCGTTTGTGTGTGTGTGTGTGTGTCGTAAAAGAGATCAATGTCGTGTTATACATTGCGACACAGATCTTATTTCTCCTTTTTTGTAATCAAATCGCCTAATTAGGAAATACCCAAACAATAATGCACAAGCATAAAAGAAGAAATACAGATTTATATTTCATGGTCTTTGCAAGGGATGCATTTTGACTTAAGCATCAAACTTTCTATCGTAAATTCCCATTCCTTGACTTGAATCAACTTCTGGACACACATAAAACCGAACCCTTTCTCCAGGACAGCATGTCATCACCACAATCTAGACATACAAGCTCAAGTTCAAACTACGATAATAACCTTAATCATTCAACGCCGGTGATCAAACCCAAATTGGACTCCATTGAAACATCATCAGCCTCATCTAACAAGTCCCCTCCTGTGACAGACCTGTTGCCGCCTAGTAATCTCAGTGATATTGAATCTGTCGACGATAAGGAAAGGGAACGTACCCACAAATTGCGTGTCGTCAACCCGGAAACAATAACAACAACAGCAGGTGCAGAAGGTAATGACGTAACTGTTGTACAACCGACAGCAACACCCACTAAACAGAAGAGGTCTACTTCACCAACACCATCAATTCAAGAATCAATATTGAGTCGTGATTTCCAAAGAACTGTCAGTGTCAAATTGTCGCAATTGCATGATACATCCAGTCTCGAAAGTCTATTGGCTAAACCAGCACATCAACAGCCAGCTAATTTGTCACGAGCACTGAATAGGGAATCAGTATTTAGCAATATAAGTCAGTATTCGGGAAGAGTGGAGCTGAGCGCACAAGCAGTTCCTGTTGTTTTGCAAAGATCAGATTCAACCAAGATCAAAAAGGTGAGAAATAAGAATACCAAAGGTGACCATAGCGACCAGGAAGGTGAACCTTCTGAAATGAAGTCGGTAAATACAGCAGATCTGGTCGAAACTAGTCAACTTTTGAGGATGGGGAAAACTTCACTGAAAAATTCACCTCTGGTACCAAAAGACAACTACGATGTTGACGCTGACGTAGACGAGTCTGATTATGACGAAAGTTCGATATTAATGGGGAAACTACCAACAACGAATGCATCCGACAATTTGCAATTGTATCCCGATAAGACGTTTGAAACGAGTGTTGAAGGGGCAATACCTGCACGATCACCGAGACGTCCTACATCGATGCTTCCACCAGGCACGACCTCAAATGAAATTGTTAGTGGCGTTGGCGATAAAGCAGCAAGGAGAAGAACAATGCAAATCACTGATGATTTGGATCAGTTGATGCAAGACGCTACTTCAATATCCACATTCAGCTCAATGAAGAATCACAATGAACCAATTGGGTTGGAGCCAGAGCGTTATGAAGATGATGAAACAGGGGTGCACTCTGCTGATGTTGTGGATACAAATGGACCTCATGATCGTGATTTATCAGATACTGAATCTCGTGGACCTGAGGTTCCTTCTCATAGATATAGCACTGGCACGTCATCGACAAAAATGACTCCATTACTAAACAAATTGGCAGTGGAAGATGAAGATGAAGATGAACACTTTGATGAAGATGAGCATAGTGGACACGGAAACGAGTCTGATTTAATCACCATATCGAAGCGTGAGACTTCATTACCCCCGCGTCCCTCGGAAGGGGATATACGTCGAGCAAGAAACGTATCGGCAAACATTCAAAGAAAACAGCAACAGCAACAGCAGCAAGGACATGAAGAGTACTTTGTCAATGATGAAAATCACGAGAACGATGACGAATACTACGATATTGACGAACCAATCCAACATCCATCGCGAGGCAAATCCGTCAAGAGCTCAATTCGAAGACCAGCAAGAAACATAACTAATACTACGCCAACTGCTCACGACGCGGATGAACAAGAACCACAGCGCGACTCTAAAGCATCAACGAACAAGAAACACAAGAAAAGAAGTAAAGATAAAACCAAACACCACCGCCACCAACATCAGCAACAACAACAACAACAACAACAACACCCCCACCATCGTGGTGGTGCTACTGGCGTTTCATCCAGGGGCAACGAACTAAGACCATTCAGCTACAAAACCCTAGTTTCATTACTTGAGAGCATGAATGGAACCATTATTGGTGAAGAATTTAATTCATTGAATATCCCCATTCGAGAAAAACAATTGATTGAAAAAATCATTGATAGTTTATCTCGATTAACGTCAGATATGATTTTGGATCAAGAGAGGTATGATGTTGGGTTGAAGAGGTTAGAAAAAGCATTGAGAGTACTTGAAGGGTTCAATTGAGCGGCAAAAGAGGCGTTTTACGTATAACTCGTGTGAATGTATATATATATATATAGGTGTATGATAATCAAAGCTATTTTTGACCCGTATATCAAAATTGTCCTTTTACCGTTTATCATTTCGGTTTACTTTGATTCCTCCGTCAAATACTGAATAAAACATTTGGTAATCCTACCCATCATTTCTTCAATCACATTACAACTAATCAAAAAATCATAATTCAATTTTATCAATAAATGATTTTCTTGTAAATTGATGATTTCATCACGTTCATTTCGTTCCATTTCCGAAATGCTTTTAAACATCAACTCAAACAAATGTTTAAATTTGACATTTTTTGAATTGAGATTGTTCTTCAATGACACTTTGATTAAATTTTGGCTATTGTTGCCATCTTTATTTAGTCTATTAAACTTGTTGCGTTTAAAAGATAATGAAATCAAGATTTTATCCTTGTGTATCTTGCGTGAATTGGCCACTGTTGATGATAAATTGAACATAAATTGAATCAGATTGAGATTTTTGAAAATGGCATCGAAATAAATCTTGTGCAAACCGTTACTCAATTTCAAGTCATCGGACTTGGAGTTGGTGCTTGAGCTGGTGCCATTGGCTCCACCACCTTCTTGTTCATTGAGCAAGCTTTGAACTTGTTTAACTGCACGATAAATAGGGTCAAATTCATCAAGATAATGAATCACACCAACAATGTTTGTTGACTTTGACAGTTGGAGATACCGATTCAAAAAATGGATAATAATTTCAATCTCCCATGGTTTAGTCTCAACTGTACTGATTTGTATAGCATCTTTTGGATTTTGAGGCAATTGAATTAACAATTTATCAACGATATCATTGACTCTAATCACCATACTGTCCATTGCATTATCTAGTATCTCGATATTGTTGTTGTTCAATTGATCAAAAATCCGAAGTAAATTGTTGAGGTTGTTCAAATTATTAAAAATGGGATTCAAAAAGCCTTGCTTTTGATTATGGCGGTGCAGACTTTCATTGATAATCAGATTCAAGTCAACCGAAGTAGCAATTTCGAGATTCTGCTTATCGTGATCAATTTTGAGATTAAATTTAGCCAATTCGGGCGAGTTCTTGATTGATAAGTTTTTCAACTTACCAAACAAATTCAAATTCATCTTGTTGGTGTTATCTTGGTTGATCAATTGCACTTGCAAGTAAAAATGAGACGATGAATTTTCAACTGGAATCAAGTTTGTATTTTGCAATTTGATAATTGACTGGTAGATCACCGTGACTGAATTATTTGATCCATTTTCACCCACATTATTAGACCCATTCGACATTGACTCTGCCAAACCAAGTTCCGCAAGTTCTGATCGCATTTCCTTTCCCGTATCATCAACTCCACCACTTTGCTCCTCGTCGGATAATACATGATGGTATTCGATTCCATTGGCACGCAATTCGTCCAAAATTACATGATTGATAATCTTTTTAAAGGTAGATTTACCCAAGTTCTTGAAGAATGGGTAATCCAAAGTCGGATTATAAACCAAATTTTGCAAATAACTAACCACCCAACTCGCATCAACAGACTTGATTCGTGCTACCCACCACGCTGTACTAGCAGATAGTCCGTTCACCATAACTATAAGGAACCAAGTTGATGGCCAATGCTTGCGACGATAAAATTGCACCGTTATTTGATCCCTAGTATTATTTCTGTCAATCGATTTCAACAAATTATTAACTTCTCCTTCATTCAACTTGATGATACTATTGTGTATCCATTCAGTGGTGGATAAGTAGTTATTAACTTCCTTAGTGAAAGTTTCCAACATCAATTGCTGTAGTACGACAACGACACTCTCAATAAAGCCATTTTCGGTGACAACTTGCTGCTGCTGCTGCTTCTGTTGTAGTTGTTGCTGCTGTTGCTTCATCAATGATGCTGTCGATGGAGGTGAATTAATCCGTTTCAAAAGTCGATTTTGTATTGGGGTTGGGTTGACGAAATAGAATAGCCCCGTCAATGGATTGATGGCCAACACAGCTGATTTCTTGGGTGATATAGAAAACATGATTCGATGTGAATTAACCATTTCAATATCCCCAGTTATCCTAGTCCTAAGAAGTTTGTGTATTGATTTCATGATACTAGCTGAATGTGCAATCATGAACGAGCTAATGATTGACTCAATATGCACAGATTGGACTGGATCATCTTCATCACGAGGGCTCGTTAAGTCATTCTCTTCTTTAAAGAGAGAATCCTCGTCATCTGAACCGTCGGCCTCGTCCGCTTCGTCCTCCTCGTCTTCCCCTCTATTCCGTATTATTTTCTCAACAATCTCACTATTTTCGTATTGTCCATTACGGAACCATCTATAAGTCAAATTGAATTTACGATCAATTCCAATCTCAAGAAAAGACTTCCAGCTTGAATTCAAAAAATGCAGTGACCAGTAATTAACTATAATCAACGAACTCCCCATTGCATACTTGATTTGTAGATTGTTTTTCCATTTCAATGTATTCAACAACCCACGAATTTGTTTTGAAACCAAGTACAACTTGAAAGATATAGCATACTTGTGTAATAACTCATACAATCCGTGAAGTCCCAGTACACTTAAAACGCGATTGGCGATTTTTTCCAATCGCACATAAGATTGTGTCGGTAGTTTAGTAGCAATTGAATCATTGCCTCCCAAGGTGACCAATGTCTCATTTTGATCAATACCAAACAAAAATTCAAAACCAATCATATAAAATGGATTATCGGTACTTAGATCATCATTAGCCATGGTAATACGAACTTGAAACTCCTTGGGTACATCAATATAAGCTCGTCCATCTTTGATTTCAAATTGAAACTGTGTCGGTACATCAATCATGGCGAATTTAGTCATCAATGCTAAATTCAAATCTTTCAACACTTCCAATATTTTTCGGGAACTAATCTTTGGTTGTTGTATATAGTTATGCGATGGCAAAAGCGGTCTTTTTTTGTAAAACACCTCCAATGCTGTTTCAATATCGAAATTGGGTAATTTAGCACCACCAAATCCACTCAATCCTGCCAATTGATGCGTTAGACGATCAAATTGGAAATCTTGTAATCGGAACCAATTTAACAAATCAATAAACTTGGAAACATCTTGTGACACACTTGCCCATTTGATCAATGTATAAACCTTGAGAAGATCTTGTCGTAAAGAAACAATGATATCAAGAAAGTACTTTTTCCGTTTCACGTCGGATTCTTCATCGGCATTGGTTGATAGATTTTCTATGGCAGTAGTCAACTGTTTGTACGATTCTTGAGCATAAAATTTTAGAATATTGGATAAGGGTATTAGATTGGCGGTGATGTGAGGAATACTAGGTGGATGCTCGTGATCTTGTTTGGTTGTGGAAATAAAGTCCATTTTTCCATTTTGTGGTTCTGCTATAGTTCCATTCTGTGGTTGTCCCATTATGGACCATCAAGGTTATGATTGATGCGTAGTATCGGTATATGAAAAGGAAAACGATACTCGGCTTGGCTGTCTTTGTGGTTGTGTTTGTATACAAAATCAAAAATTCTCACAGAGTCGTAGCTAATGGTATAATGTAAATGAGTGTGTGAGCAATACAATGCTTCTATATGTAATGGATTGCCTGTGTAATACCCTTTCACAGATGTCTACCCTCTGATGTGATTGTGTTGTTACAACAAAGTATCAGTTGGTTGGTATAGAGTTTAGTTGTAAAGATTTTGTCAAACAAGTTTTTTCTTTCATGCTTTTGAAAAAATGGTTTAGTCGAGAGAGTGTTTGTTGCGACATCTTTGATTCTATACTCTCTACAACTTTACTCTATATACACTTTCATTTAAATTCAATTCGATCTCTTTAAAGCAAAAATATATAAAAAATAATACAACATTAGCGAATGAAAAGTAAGTATACTGAGATAAAAAAAAAAGACATGAATGAATTAATAATGCTCCTTTATCATTGCATCTAGTTAAAACTGACAATTGCTGATGGCACACTTTGCTTTATCCAGTTGAACTCTTCTCTTTCCAATATTTGGCCCACTGATGGACGCCTATCTTTACGCACCAATACAGTCTCAACAAATGACTTCAATTGCTGTTGCATAACTCTTATGTCTTCGCGGATGGCCTCATTGTTGATACGTTCATTGATATCGTGCCAGCCCCAATCAATCATGGCGATCCGATGAGCAGTACTAACCTTTTTCGATCTTCTTCGTTTTAATACCGAGGGGGATATACCTGAGTTGGAAGCAGATGCGCCGGGTGGAGATCGCACATCAAAGGGTAATTTAGATTCCAAAATTGAGTAAACAAGAACACCAATCGACCATGTATCAGTTGAGCGTCCGTCATATTGCAAGCCCATAAGTACTTCGGGGGCAATATAGTCTTGTGATCCACATCGCGTTTGGAGTAGTTGGTCAGGTGAAGTGAGCTTCTTTGATAAACCAAAGTCACTTAGATTCATAAATGGAGTTGACATTGTTTCATTATAGGCAAAGATTTGGTCGACTTCTTCTGCTGAATAAAGCAACAATATATTTTCCAACTTGATATCTCGATGAATGATATCTTGTTGATGAAGGAATGATGTGGTTAAAATAAGTTCACAAACAACACGATGGATGTAGATCCAGTAATTGACATTATTTGCATTCATGGATTGATTATGATCCAAGAGAAAGTTTAACAAGTTCCCACCGTGACAATAGTTGATATATATCAATTGGTCACGATTTTGTGGTACTGGTTCCAATGAGTTGCTCTGCTCTTCTTGTGACTCGAGGTCCTCAGGGATAATTTCCGCTTCTATTTCCTCCCTTTTGATATCCAAGGTGATGACATATTCCAATAGTGATGTAATACACGGATGATAAGACACATGGTAGAGAATGTTCAATTCACGTAAAATGAAGGATTTGAAATTGACAACTTGTGATTTAGATTCTGGAATTGTAATCACTTTGATTGCAACTTCATCTTTGATACTTCTAGCAAGAATAACAGTACTAAAATTTCCTTGGCCCAACTCCTTGACAAACTTAAATGTAGTGTGATATCTTTGTGAAACAAATTCCACATTATCAAATTTGGATGTTTGCTGAGGTATAACGGGGGATGTAGATGGTGTAATTGGTGATTCTAAGCTACTTGGTTGTTGATGTTGGTCATTTTGTTGATTTCGATCTGTACTAGTTGAAGATTCAGTACTAGATGTACTGGTTCTACTTTTCAATTCAACAGGATTAGAAGCCACTCTTTTACCCAAAGTCAAACTATGAGCTCTGGCAATTGGTTTGAAATCAGAAATGATTCTTGGAGATGCAGATTGAGCAGGTTTGAACCAGTTTGCAGAATCTTTTCTTCTAGGCGGAGATGATAACAACGTTTGTTGTTGGTAATGGCTATAGTTTGCAAATGAGTCATTTGGCAACACTGGCGTGGGAAGTTGAGTGATATCCTCCAATGGAACAGTAGCAGTGTGATTGTTGGGATTGGTGTTGTTGTTTGCTAGTTTAGCTCTAGTGGATGATTCGGCATCACTGTTGTCACCCGGGTGTTGTTGAAACGATAGTGGTTCTCCAAGAAGGTTCTGTAATGATCTAATGGAGTGGTGTTGCATTGGTTGTTCTAAGTGATGTGTGTCCTGATCATTGGGTGGTACATCAATTTTCAAGTTCTTTGCATGTAGTCTGTTAGGAGTAGATGAGGTAGTGGCAACCGGACTGTGGTAAATAGAACGAGGTAATGCGTCAGCAGAAGCCGGAGCAGGTGAAGGAGATGGAGACGAAGATGAAGAGAACTGGTGATGCAAAGGTGATGATTGAGTGACATTTGATGTAGTATCAATACCCAATGCTAGTGGATGCGGTACTGATCGATCTTCGTCATGTGTGTTGGTGGTGGTAGTAGTGGTGTCATGTGTGTTGTTATTGTTATTATTGTTGTTATTGGTATACTGAAGTGGCACGAATCTCAGCATAGTTCTCTAATAGTGGTGTGGTTGGTTCTGGATGACATAAAACAGTTAATCTCTGGTAGCCTTTACTATGACTAGTACTACCCACTGGTGGTATTTAAATATCGTTTGATTTTTTTTTCTTTTTATTTTTAAAAGGTATGTTTTTAGTGACTAACGGGATGTACTTTTTGTGATGATTTTGTAACAACTATCTTGGTGAAGAAATTTAAGCACAGTTTAGATCTGTGTGTGTTAGTGTTAGTGTGTGTGTGTGTTTTTGAGATCTATATATTGAAGTGAGTAATATGTAGGTTGATGCAACTGCCTTTTTACTTTTTGTGCTGTGAGTAATAATAGTTACCGTTTAGGGTAGTGTGGTGAATGGATATGTGTTGGTAGGAATAGGATGAGTTGAAAATGGTAGTGGTGTAGTGGTGTTGGTTGGTTGATGGGTTGTTTATTCTGTTGATGATGAGCTGTTTATTCTGTTTGTTGATAATGAGTTGTTGGATATAGTTGTGGTTATGTATACATACATATATATATATATATACCCACACTATACAAGAGCTATTGTATTGTATTGTATTGTATTGTAGAATTAGAAAAATGCGTGATTGTGCATATGGATTATTGTGTTGGGTAACAAATACAACAATAGACTACTTACTACTATACTACTCACAACATACTTCACCATCAACATAATCTCATTTCAATATACATCACACACACACACAGTCTCTCTTCTCATCTCGTAACCATCTTATACTCAACAACGAACCAGCATCGTGCTTTTGTTTGTCTGGTTTTGACGAATTGTAGGTTGTTATAGAACGTTTTCCTTCAGCCCTGCTCATTTCAAAGGAAAAAAAGGGGGACAATAACAAGGCTTCTTCGAAAAGAGATCTTGTTATGATATTAACCAGCTACTGAGAGTAAAGGCGTCCGCCTTTTTATCAGAGATTAACTTACAAGTGAAAAAGAGAGAGGGTGATACTAGTCGTTTTGGTATCAAATGACGGAACTGATGAGGACTGATGCTGAAAAGTGGAGAAACCAATAGTTGGTAGCTACAAAGGTGAAAAAGTAGTCACAAACTTGACGCTCTATATTAATTATTCTTAGCTTTGTGACATTGTAGCATCATGACATTTGTTTTTCTCGTGTGTGTGTGTATGTGTGTGTGTGTGTGTGTGTGTCTTTTCTGTTTTTTTTCTTTTTTGACACTGACGATCAAAGTCAGTTGTACAACTTTTGACACATTTCAAAAAAAGAACTACTGACTTACAAGAGAGCCACCGAGTGATATCATCCGTTTGAGCCCTAAAACGCCTCCCCCCCCCCCCCCTACTCTCCCCTTTTATAGATAATAACTATAGTTGCTCTTCATTGTTTTTACTTTTATCTCAAGTATATTTCACTATCTATATTCATCGAAACAAAAGGAATGTAAAGATGCAAGGGCGTGTACCCTTGTTCAAAAAAGTTAAAGAAGCTAAAAGCAAGGCGTGCTAAATGTGTGCATATCTTTCTTTTTGTTATGCTTGATGAAGCCTTGTATATTTTTTAAAAAGAGTTACTTACCTCTAAAGTTTGCTACGTCCTCAACAAAGCAACTTCTATTTCAATTAAAATATCTCGTCAACCATTTATTTTGAACTTAAATTGAAAGAGTTTTCTGAATACGGAGCATTTTCGTACCTTCAATCGACACGCACCACATAAATACACACAATATCGCGCGAATCTCAAACAAAGAGCCGTGAAGAGAGCCGTTCATTACAATGCCGTGTAATGTTTAAACAGTCACCAGTTTGGTCAAACTTCACGGGAGTAACTCAAACTCTACCATCCAGCTACAACACACTCTACGATTCATACATACATTTCTCAGCTAATCTTACCGCTAAGACCCGTACTATAACGACTATTTATCTCTTTGCTCGTCAATATTTGAAAACCTGTCACTAGCGTTGCTTTGTACTATATTGCAAAACTTTAATAGCACAAACCTTACTAGTAGAGACCTACTCCTTTTGTTACTCATATCTCAATTGGGAAGGATTATTTCCTCATTGGGAAATCTTCTTCTCGCCCTATATTTAACAAAGATAGCCGCGGGTTTAAACATCTCTGTCTTGACTGATGTCCTGTGACAGACTACATATTCGTAGGAGGTCCAATACCGTTACATGAGTTTTGCGCTTTTAAAGTTTTCTATTTGCGCAAATCAAAGCCACCATATTTGCTCTACTTTTTTAATGCTAAATCAGTTAAAGTAAGAGTGGTAAATCTAATGCTACCCGTCATATAACCAAATGAAGTTAGTGATCAACGCGTCTCCTGCAAACTCTTACACATCTCATTGTTAGAGTAACTTATCCTTTCAACTCGAAAAGTTCACTAAAATCTATATTCAAATGTTCATGTTCAGCGAACACCCAGATTAAGACCATTCTCACATAATAATTGGTGAGCATGGATCGCAGTTGCGAGAAAGACTTACTGTTGAGACGTTTGTGAATGTTTACACTTGACTAGTCTCCAACTCGTGAACCATCAACCTGAAGCAACACGGATCATAGACACCACAAAAAAAACAAAACAAAAGTCAGCTCTAGGTATCTGACCACGTTTTCATTTTGCCATTGACGTTCTGCACCGTTAACTTGTTGTACCAATCTCTTGTTGGTAGAGGAGTGTCGCAAGTTGGGAGGAAAAGACACGTTAATGAAGAAAATATATTGGATCAAGGTACACTACCTTCTCGTGTTCACCAAAGAAAAGTCTTTCATACACTGAGTTCATGATTCTTACAACCAATAAACGCAAAAGCAGAATCAACATCAATTCATAAGTTGTAGCAAACAATACTATCTTAATCATCTACTGAAATAACATTTCCAATCTATCCAAATACTGACAACCGCCTCTGACACCACCCCAACATGTCAACACATGACGAATCTCCAGTACGAGATTCAAATCCTACGATTGACGATCTATTTGGAAGCGGAGGAGGAGAAGAAATAGCAACAGCGCATGACCACGAGGACGATTTCTATGCATCCATTCAACAGAATCATCCAATAACTCCGTATGATCAACACGAGAATTTAAAGATTGATGATATAAACTACCCAACACACGAGGAAGATGGGGAAACTGGGAATCAAGAATTGAGTAATGAAGTCGACACAATTGCGGAACAATTATGGCCAGATCAAGCAAGTCAAGATCAGCCACAAGATCATAAAGAGCCTGGTTTTTTGCCTCATGACCATGATGACCACAATGATGATGAAGGCGATTCATTTTTCAACAACCTTTCTGTACCTCAACCAAGAGAAGTTTTTCGAAGTAGTATTGATACAACCGAGCATATAGAAGTTGCGTCTCAAGAAGAGCCAGAAGATCATCAACCAACAACACTCGAAGATCAACACAGTGGAGCTGATGACCATTCGTTTACACAAGCGTTGGAATTAGGTGAAGAGGTTAATCCCCAAGTCGAAAGCAATGATGTTGATACTGATGATGGTGATGGAGAGTATCTGAAATTGCCGCTGTCTCCACCACTGAATGAGCTTGATTTAGACAACGATAGTTTATTTAATGAGTTTCCAGCTAATGAGGAGGGGGAACAAGGTGATGACAGAGATGAGTTGGAATTACTTTTGGGTGGAAGAGATGAACTTGCTGATCAAGCGAATGAAGTTCAACAAGTGCTTCAAGAAGAATCACAAGATGTGCCTTCGATTCACGTACAAGAGGAAAATACAGTAGAAGATGATAAAGTTGCGGAGCATGAGGATACACCACAAGTCGAGCAAACCAATATAAGCGAACCCGCAACTGAATCTAAATTGGATGAGTTGTTCCAAGATGATGCTGATGACGGTATCGATTTCTTACAGCATTTGAGTGCAAAAAGTACTAATTTAGCTGCGGATGGTAACAATGACAATGCTGGTGCCAGTTTGAACGATGATAACACAAAATCTGAGATAATTGGTAAAGTCAAGGAAAAAGAACCAGCTGATGAACTTGCTAATAAACTCGCTGACTTGGATTTGGAATTGGATGATGATCTTTTGCTTGATGATGACTTTTTGGAGGAGACACCAGCCCAAGTTCCAACACAAGCTCCTGTTCAAGCTCCCGCGCGAGCCTCAACCCAACCAAGGTACATGCCACTGAATCAAAGACCAAACTTGTATGCGCAACAGCCACCAACGGCTTCCCAACAGGATGCTTCCACTTTTGTACAAAATTTGGCGAGCTCAAAAAAGAAGAGTGATGCATATGACTTTCCTGATGAACTAATTGTTAACAAAGTCAAACCTGCACCTAGACATATGGTAAACAAGTATGCGCCTACTGCAGGAGTTTCACAAAGCTCAATAGAGACATTGAATTCAACAACCCATGCTGCTGCACCACCTCCAGCTCCACATGCATCTACATTATCGAGATCTTCATTTCAGTCACAAACCAAGGATAAACCTTTGCCACCACCTCTGCAGCAAAAGAAATCTTTTTTCGAGGATTTCCCCGATAGTGGTTTGCCAAAACCTAAAAAGGCTGCCAGAGCTGCTGCTCCAGTCAAGGCTGTCAATCAATACCATCCGGTTACATCGCCGGTTCAGCAACACATTCAACCTTCAAATGCTCCATCATTGCAAAGCCAAGTACTTCCAAAAACTAGTAATAAACCACCTCCGATAAACCCATATAAGCCGAAAACAGGTACATCTCCAATTTATCAACAGCATATACCAAGTGTTGGGCATAGTGGTATTGCTAAACCTGGTGTGAATGTGCCACCGCCACATTTAGACACTAGCCCCAACCACCCTGCATATACTTTCCCTCCAAGTGCTGGGAACATTAACCAACAATTGCAATATCAACCAGCTTCGCATTCAATGCAGCAAGGAGCTCAGCACACGAAGGCTATGCCACCGCCTTCAAACATGTACGCACCTGCTTCAGGTCCAGCACCGCCAGGTCAGCAACCATTTCCACCCGTGAACAACCCTCCTCCAGCTGCTCCTCATAGTGCACCAGGAAATAGAAAAGCGTCGCATTCGATAAATACCAATGTGGGAAGATCGGGACTGCCTAATTCAAACAGCCCCTACGTTCCAAATGCTGGTCCCTATGCACCACTGAATCAACCGAAATCTCACAATCGTACAAACTCACTTGTTGGTGGTAAGGGTAAAGAGATTAATCCATATGCTCCAGTAATATCGCCTGTGGTTAGTGATGGATCACCGCTATTATCAAATCAACAAACTCAACCGGTAGCAGCTCCATCCATGGTACCACCCCCTGGAAGAGTGCGCGGATTTTCAAATTCAAGGCACAGTAACATTTACAAAACCGCTCCCAAGGTTGTCAATCCTGAAGACTTGGTTCATAGACAATTTCCCGTATTCAATTGGAGCACCTCCCAAAATGTTGCTGTTGTGAGAGTCAATAAAGCATACAATCACCCGGTAGTTAGTGTTGAATCGATCAGCAATTTGTGCAAGGACAAGGACTTGTATGCCAATTTCCCAGGTCCGTTAGTGAAAGGTAAACTGAAAAAGAAGGATATTTTGAATTGGTTGGTGGTGGCTGGTGATTATTTACGTGCCAATGCATTAGAACAAGAGCTTTTATTGAATGACATCATGACACAACTTGTCAATTTCGATGGTAATTTGACCTCACACGATTGTTTAAAAGAAATTTGCCTTGTTTTGAATCCAAATATCAACTTCAGTATCCAAAATTTCCCCATGACTGGAGGAACTGCTAATGCATACAAATTGGATAGTGCAAGCATAAATACAGTTTTTGCATTGATTCAAGCAGGTCATATTGATAAGGCATTAGAGTATACAATTACCAAGGGAGACTGGTCCATGGCTCTAGTCCTTGCTAATTTTAATGGTGTTGAAAGTTTTGCTAGAATTGCGTCCGAATATGCCAGAAATGCATTCCCATTTTCTAAAGCCAACAACAAGGTGTTGCATATTATGCCTGTTTTATTGAAAGTTCTTGCAGGTAATGTGCAAAGTGTCATTGAGGATTTGACTAGCGTGGTGAATGAAGGAGACTATGCTGATTTACATTGGAGAGATATTGTATCATCGGTAGCAATGATTAATACTGTGAAATCAAAGGAATTTTTAATCGAATTTGGTAAATTATTAATCACTCGTGGTAATCAGTTGGGTGGAGAAGTTTCATTTATATTGGCTGGTTTACCTCTTGGTCAACAAGGATTTATGGTGATTTCATCAGGATCAAATTCAATGTACACTCAATTATACGAGTATGTTTTAGCCACTAATGGCAAGTCGTCATCATTGCCTCATTTGTTACCAATCAAATTGAAACACGCATCCACTTTGGCTGATTATGGATTGATCAACGAATCACAAAAGTATATTGATTATATCAATTCGATTCTTAAAGCCTTGGGTAATAGATCTCCATTTGTGTCTCAACAGTTGGTTCAGGAGTTTCAAAATCTTATAATGAGATTAAGTGATTTGGGATCAACTGAACAAGGTGGATGGTTTGGAAGTAAAATGAGCAAAGTCAATTTGGATAAAGTTTGGGGTCAGATTGACAAGTTCATTGCTGGAGATGAAGCTAAGCCAAAGAGTAGTGATAACGGTGTGTTTAGCAAATTTAGTCCAGCAACGTCAAGAAATACATCAGTTTTGGATTTGGGTACGTTGCATAGTCATGTTTCACCGGCAATGAGGACACCAGATACATTTGATAGAAAACCACCAACGACTCATCATGCAACTTATCCATTGGGTAGTGCCATTGGTGGTGCTGCTACATCCAGCGCATTTGCTCCGCCATTAGTATCGCAATTGTCTTCGACATCTGTCAACAAGTATGCGCCACCGAACTTGGCTGCCAATTCTTCTTTCCAAAACAATACCGTTGCTGGAGCAGCTACCACACCTAGTGCAGTTCCACATACTGCGGGTCCAGGATCTGATAGGTATTCACCATATGTGCCACCAGCTAGTAACACTTCCCAATTCCATCCAATGCATGATTCTGCTCATCAAGCGTTTCCTCAAAGTAAAGGGTTTTCACCCTCTGGTCGCAAAACTGCTTCCTATCCATACACAAATCATGCAGCACAAGTGTCTACCTCATCGCTTGGCTCAATTCCTCTGCATTCTCAACATAACCGTCAACATCAACATCAAAATCAACATCAACTTCAAAATCAACATCAACATCAACATCAACAGCAGCACCAACACCAACAGCAGCACCTGCATGGTCAGAGTAACTCCATATCGAGTGTCATTTCCGGGGATGCTTTCCAGCATAGTGCCGCAGCCACTAAAGAAGGTGTGGAGCCGCCAACTGGCGAGTCACCAAATGTGCAGAATGAGGATGAGAGGATTGAAACGATTACGGAATCACCCGAGTTAAAAGCAACCGTACAACTGCTGTCTGAAGCTTTGCAGAACCAAATGAGTACATCATCGAAACCGCCATCATTGAAGAAATTGCTGCCGCACAAAGTCGAAACCAACGAGCCTGCTGAAGTATCACAACCATCTAAAAGCACTGATTTGAATGAACCAATTACTGAAAAGCTCGATCCCGAGGAACCAGATAAGAATGAGGATGTAGCTGCTGCACCACCTCCACCTCCCATGCCTAAAATCAAGTCGGCTCCACCTACCGTGCGAGCTAATCCTTACGCGCCAAAGGCCGGAGCCAAACCGGCCACTAGGAGAAATAAGTATGGTCCTGCGGCTGTTGCAACATCATCGAGTAGCAAGTACGGACCACCTGGGGTACCATCTGTCAACCAGAATGGCAACACAACCGGAGGTGAAAATGATATGAAACCGGCTCCAACTGTACAAGAGCCCATTCCACAAAACCCACCAACTAATATCGATACAAGTTTTGGTATTTACTCAGAGCCCCAGAGAGATGAGTCCAAGCCAATTGAGCAGGAGGAAAACACAGCTCCACCTTTGCGACAACCGGCAGAGGGTGTAATCTCTGGCATAGATGATAGTTTTGAAGAGCCTTCGCTTGCTGAGTCGACAAATATATTGAATACACCACGGTCAAGACCATTGAGGTTGAACCAAGGGCGTAGTGCATATGATCCAATGAATCTACCTAGATCGAGTGTCGTGACACCGGGATTCGTTGATGATAGCAGGGGGCCTGCATTAGATGGATTTCCCATCCCTGGAAGTCCAGAGTCAACCACACGTGCCAATTCTGTTTTTGGTGGTACTCATGGCCCATCGCATGGCGGTGGTGGTGCATTGTTTTCCTCCAGATTGTCCCAGTCACAACAAAGTGCATTATACCAACAATACGAAGTTCAAGATGATACTGTTCGTGATTATGTGCCAGTGATTGAAGAAGAGGATGATGAAGATGAATACGATACTGAGGCAAGGAAGAAAAAGGCGAAAATTGATGAGCAGAATGTAAAGATTAAACTGGAAAAGCAAAACCAAGATGCTGGCTCGTCTAAGGAGCAGGAGCAGGAGCAGAAGAAGCAAAAACAAAAGCAGGGCAAAGATGGTTGGCTTACTGGGTTATTCTCCCGAAATGATGGTAAAGAGAAGCCAACAAGAGCACATTTGGGAAACCGAAGCACATTTTATTATGATGAGAAGCACAAGAGATGGCTAGATAAGTCTAGGTCGATTGAGGAGCAATTAAAAGAAGGCCAAGCACCCCCACCTCCACCAAGCATGAAGAAGAAGCCTGCCGCGCCGGCAGCTGGACCGCCAAGACCTGCATCTAGTGGTGCGCCTCCACCAGCAGCATCACCAGCAGCACCACCAGCAGCACCACCAGCAGCACCACCATCATCATCGTCGGCATCGTTGCCGAATGCTAATTTACCACCTGCACCTGATACCTTGGCACCAACACCTGCTTCTGACAATGCAACTGGTCAATCTAGTTTGACGACTCCGAGACCAACACCCAAACCTAAGTCTAAACTTAAAACAAGAGGTGCAGCAGGAGGTGCTAGTGGGGGCACCGACTTGGCCAGTGCTGGATTAGATGATTTATTGTCAATGAGTGAAGGAACTGGAGGAGGTGGACGTAAAGCCAAACGTGCTGGACGTAGAGGTTACGTTAACGTGATGGACAAGTAAAAGTAAAGGGGGTCGTTTTGTGTATAAATTTACAATAAAGAATTTGACAATTTGGAGAGAAGGGAAGATGTAGGAGAGGGTGGGGCGCAGTGGCTAGAGACTTTTTAATACAAACTCTGCGTGTTAATTGAAAAACCGATATACGACTTTTTATCTAAGGAATTGAAATAAAATATATAAAAACAAAGCTTTAAAATGAAATAAAGATAACTCACAATCAAGAATGTATTGTGAATTGAATGAGTCCAACAAGAGTTTTTCCCTCAGTTAAAGGATCTATACCAACCAACCAAAAAAAAAAAAAAAAAAAAAGACAACAAGCTTCAAAAAGTGTAACCAAGAAAGGAAATAAAATAGTACAGAAGTAAATGAGCTTCTCGTATGTGTGTGCTTCCACTAAGCAGTGATACCAACTTGAGCTTCAGTCAACGCACCACAATTCAACAATTTGTCCAAACATATTCCATTGGCATTCGCATTCTTGGCAACACTGGATCTCTTTGTGGTTTCCTTAGATACTTTTCCAGCACCACCACAGGAAGAAGATCCCCCCAATGATGTCAGTTTCTTCAGTTTCTTTTTATTACTCAAGATATCTTCTTTAGTAAAACCCAGAGAAAAACAACAATCAATCTTTTTTCCAATACATGAACGACATGGTTTAAAGTGAATGTATTTGTTATTGTTGTGTAGAAGTTGGAAATCACCCATGCATAATTTGTTTGTTGTTGATAAAGTATGAAGTTGTTGTGAGTTGAGGTTGTATGTGGCTGCAATTGATGATGTGGATGTTGATGTGGATAAGATTGTAATTTCGGCGTCGCATTTCACTTTGCGGGCACGACATGAGTCGCATGATGGACCTAGTCTTTGTCTTCTTTTGTTGGTGGGGGAAGAAGAAGATGATGATGAAGTGGAAGTGGTGTTTGGTTTTGGTGTTGAGATATTTGCTGGTTGTTGTGGCTGTTGTGGTTGTACATTAGCATGGACAATTACAGGTGTTGCTGGTGATGACATGTATGAAACCACTGAAGAAACTGAAGAGACTAATGATGGCACCGATGACGATCTAGAGCTTGATTGGAACTGTTGGGGTTGAGTTTGTTGCTGGTGTTGTTGCTGTTGTTGTTGATCCAAAAAGATAGCTGAGCTCAATAAACCCAAACCGTGTGAATCTCTGTTTGACTGAAATTGAGACAAGTTTGTTTCTGTAAGTTGTGCGCAAACTGATGTCAGACTTGGCAAATTTGGTCTGGCCAATGTGTAATTTGAGGGGCTTATTGGTGGCAACTTTATTGATGAAGAAGCTTGTTGTGGTTGATGATGCAGGTGCTGCTGGTGTGGGCTAGGCAATGCCGATTGTATAAGTGTATTGATTGGTGGCAATACTGTTGTTTGTGGTGGTGCATTAAAACTCAACTTGGGACTGCTAAATGATGATGATGACACATTAGGTGATACTGGTGATCTTGGTTGCATAATAGAATAATTAAGTAAGTCAGACATAGTTGTTGTTGTAGAATGCTAGTAATAATGGTACAGGGTTTAGAATATTTTGGGAATCTCAAACGATACAGTTGATTGTTATTTGAAAAGTGAGACAAGGTATCGATAAGGGTGTTTTTTGCAAAAATATATAGATTGGTGGGATTTTTAATGTATATTTATACATCTGGTTATTTCCTTACAGGCGGCAAATTGTCAAACGATGGTTTTTGATATTTGTGGTCTTACGGGTAAAACTGTGATTTTTTTTTTTTTTTAGATTTGCAAAAAAAAAAAAAAAAAAAAAAACAAATTCATAGTTTTTGTGTAGAATTATCCGCTGCATATGAGGGGAATTTCGTTTCGGCTTCATCCTGCATATAAACTGTAAAAAATGTTGAAAATCATCCACTGGATAATATAAACCAGTTTTCTTTGAAGTAAAAGCCGCCCATTCTCTGGTGTTAACATCTGTCTGTCTATTTCTATATATGGAGTTTAATGCTGCTGAGTTTGGAGTCTACAAGGAGAAGTGTGTTACTGAGCCCTTGTAAAAAAAAAAAAAAGTGTTTGCTCTAGTACAAGAGTCGATTTACCATAAGGCTTGCTCTTTTTTTTTCCCCTCATTTTGACAAAGATATACACCTAATATCCCTAACATCGCCTGAAGTGAGGTTAGATAAAATGAAGAAAACATATGTTTTGAGTTGACTTACCTCAGTCTCAGTGACTCTTGTGATGTCTTCCGTTCAACCTTGGAATATGCCGAGAAGTAGGGGAAGAACTTTTACTGTGAGATTTTACTTTAAAAATCTTATGCAATTAAAAGTTTCACCCTTATTTGGGTATCGGAGTACTGACTACGTTTGTACCGCCTCAGTTTGATCAAGATGATGATTCCTTCTGAAACAAAGCAGTTCCTTTTTTGCCCGCTGTACCTCTGCCTAAAAAATAAAAAGGGAGGAGAACAACTAAAGAAAGGTGAAAACCCTCGGCTCAATGTGACTCGGAGAAAGAAAGAAAGAAAGAAAGAAAGAGAAAAAAAAAAAATTAAAGATTTAGACGCAATGCAGATGACTCTCTCTCTCTCTTTTTGTTTTTTTTATTTTATGTCTCTCTATGTCCTCTATGTATCTGTCTTTTCTAAAGTTCTGTGATTTGTTCTTGTGATAATCGGAGTATGTATTCCATTGTACTAAAGCTCGGTTACACAAAACATCGAACGCTTCTTCCTTTTTTTTTTTTTTTTTTTTTTGTTTTTTTTTTTTTGGTTAACGGAAAAAATCGGAAAATGAATCATCTTCACTGCATTTGACGTATAAACACACAACACAACACAACACAACACAAACAGAGTTGCTGCTACTATTGTATCAGTGGTTGACTATTATCCGTAATGGAAATCGCAGCGCTTTGTTTGTTGCATGCGATAATATAAATGGAAAAAAATTGGTATGTTTCGCATGTTATTGAACCGAGCTATTTCCATAGCAATAGTTATTCATAGCCGGCATATGCTATTTCCTTTCTTTTCCCCCAAATACTAAACAATAGTAGTGACGCAACGCAACTCACACGATGCAATGAAATGGCATTTACATTATACCTCGGAGTTCTTTCTCCTCCCATTTGAGTTACAAATTTCAGTATAAACCCCTCCCTCTACACCCGTCTATTACAAAGGGCGCAGCAGAACTAACAACGTCCGTTAAAGCCTGCCTATCCCTTTCTTTATACGTGTCTCCTCCTTTCAACTTCTCCTCATTTTTCCCTTTCCTCTCAAAGGAAGAAAAAAATTAAAAAAAAAAAAAAAAAAATTTGATTTTAGGGGTTTCAATGATATTTGGGAGCACACGTCGGAGAATCGAAAAAAAAAAGAAAAAAAAAAAAAAAAGAATTTAAACTTTGCACTTGAGAAAACTCCGACGTATGTGTGTTTGGATGTGGATAATCCCAATTGAGTAATTTCATCAGTGACATCCTTTGTCCCGAGATAATTCTAAAAAATGGGAGCAAATGAGGAGAACGAAAATCAAGTCATAGGAGTCAGAGAAAAAGACAGGCAGATTGCTTTTGAGTTCCAAGAAAGCATCCGATATCCTCCTCCTACCTCCATCTAACTTCCTGCTCCACCTTATTTACCAAAGCATTATTCTATTATTAATCGAGCTAATAGAGAGATGGTTGCGGAGTCTGTTTTTTTTTTTTTTTTTGTTTTGGAATAGGTTGACTTCGCAAACCAGCGAAAGCGGAGAGACAAAAAAAACCCAAGTCAATATACTTAGTCAGATTTTCTTCCCACCCCCCATTCTCTTTCTTGCACAGCCTTTAAACCCAAAACTTTCAATACAGATTGCAACAAGGTTGATGTAACATATTGTCTCATACATACAAAATGCAACTATCAACCTCTCTCATCTCCTCTTTGATCTATGTTGCATATAGTGGTAGCCAGTGGTAACGCAAATACCACAAACGCCTCTCCATCTGTAGTACCTTCTTATTTTGAACCACACATGAGTCACCACAAACGGACCGTTTGTCCTGCAAAAGATGTCACAAAATATTTAAACAAAGAGGAAACCAAAAATCAATGTCGAATTTTTCAATGTCGCATTCTTTCTTTTTTTTTTTTTTTTTTCGTCTCCGAAATATGGAGCAGCTGAGGGTGAAGAACAGAGAGAAAGCAACAACGATTCTTGCCATTCTGCTTTAAAGCACTTCAGTGAAGCGTCTACAGGCAACAAGGTGTTGTGCAATATACGACTTTTTCCTTCTTCCAGTCGAATCCTCCAGTTTCTTTGCCGAAACTCGATTTGCATGTGCTAAATTTACAAACAAGCGAGAGTTGACTAACACAAACCAAGAGCTTTGATGCAATCAAATGGATACCCCAGAGCCGCTTCGCTTTAAGCCCGAGTGCATCTATGAAGAAGCTATAAAAAAAAATCGAAAAGATGAACCGAGGAACAAGCACTGAGGCTAATTTCTGTTCTCCCTTTATTTTCTTCCTTGTGTCTTATGCCCTTAAAACTCCGTCGATAAAATTTTTAACACACGACACATAAAGTCCTATTGTTTATCAGTTATGTGGGGTATCGGAAATCGGAGAATATCAAAAAAAATTTCTTCTACAATTAACCATTGCATAAACTCCTAGCCCTAGTCGTTTCAAAAAGAGTTTCGTTTGTTGATACGGCTTAGACCCCCACCCGCATATATGCCTGTCTTCTTCAAACCTAATATAGTCTCAATTTTGACGTCATATATGAATAAAAGGTTTTACAACCCCTACTTTTTGAAGAAAGCGGAGATTATACTTCCTCGGCATTGATTGAAAATAAAAAAAAAAAAAGATAAAAAATGCACTTTAGTTGTTTCAATTTTTTTTGTTTTTTGCAACAATCATCTCCTTGAAACTTTTACCACCAAACGTTTGATTTAATCATAAACGAGGAGGGATTGTTGGAAAAAAAATACATTGTTAGGGAGACTTCCTTAGATCCAGTTCAAGCGCAATCGCTAAACAGCCTCTCTCCTGTCCCGTTCTCCGGGCTTCAAGATAAATGTATTCTTTGCTAGATAGGAGGAATTTTTTCAAATGATATTGGTGTAGCTATTGGGTTGGTAACCGAGGAACACAGTTCCCCTTCCCCCTCCCCCAATCCCTTATAATCTCTTCATAACATTGACTAAAAATTGAATCTTTTCATTACATCAAACTTTCGGCAGTTATTTTGCAAAAAAATGAAGCAAAATTTAAAGATCTTACAAAAGTGTTGACCATTTTCAATTATTATTTCAAGCACTTGGACTATGTGTTAGTGTACTACGATGAGGACCGACCCTATTCTGAGCTAAAAATTGCCAAATGTAGTTTGAATACTCCACTTTCAAACCATCTTTGCACGTGATAAGAAACGGTAGCGCTGGATCCCTCCCTTTTTTTGTTTACAATTTGTCCCAATTGGGAATATCACTGTGTTTTTGAATTAAATTTTACAACATCGTCAAAAATGTAGAAAACTATCCAAAGGGTTTCAATTTACACCATCACACATATCCCATTGCACTTAGAATATACAGTGGAAGACCAAGGTGGAGATAAAACAGCTTCCTCAACCCGCTATGAGAGTATGACTGAAACTTACCATCAACAACATGTATCGCTAAATACTCCAATTGCAAAGATTAGAAACTTGAATTTGAATTCATCACCAGTCGATTATGACATACATGAGTATCAACCGGATGAGGAAGAGCATCATCAAAGGCGTCGGTTGTTTGCACCACAGGAAACACAATCCTCCATGTTTATCCTCCCAACACAACCACAAGCACCAACAAATCTATACCCTAGCCTAGATTTACAAAAGTCACCAACTGAATCATCCATGTTGAATAAAGGTTACTCGCATAAATTGACCAACAATGTGCTTTCAGAACTACATATGCGTGCTCAACAAATCACCACCACTACCACCAACGCGGGCCAACATGGTAGTGACGGTAACTCAAACACTTCACCACTATATGGATTAGATGATCAGGTGAGTCAACGAAGAAATAAACGGTATAGTGGAATACACATGTCGAAATTCAAGCAAATGGAATCAATATCACATCATTATTCAGTCCACAATGGAAGGAACAAGACGCCATCGCCACAGAAATTGGACAACTTGGAGAGTGGAGTAGAAACAGGATCAATTACTGGGCATGGTGAAGGGATTGAAAGTGCAAGTAAACGAAGACGAACATTGAATGGGAAGAATGAAGTTTTGGCAATTCCCATCATGCATCAACAAGAAAACCGACAACCCCCACAGAACCCGACAGATCATCGGAAAATATCACCAAGTAAAGCTTCATACAATTTAAATTCAATATTGAGACAGACTACTGATACTGGATCGCCTAATAAAGAAACATGGTCAAAACCATTACTACAGCCACCTAAAGTGCCACAATTGAAAAAACGCCCTAGTTCATTGGAAATGGCTGGAGTGATTAACTCGTCACCTACGAGATATAATGACCCAGGGTTGGGGTCGGCAGCAGGATCAGGAGCATTAAAGTCTCTGATGTTGCACATGGACAAACCAATGAGTAATAGCAATGTACTGAGTTTGCTCAAGGAGCCACTGAAACTCAACGACGCTAGTGGACTGCAACAAAGTACTGAGAGTAACCACCATCTACTGAGTAGACCAGGAACCTCCAGGTCGTTTGTCAAGCCCCTTCTTCCTCAACAGCAACAGCAACAGCAACAGCAGCAACAACAACAACAACAACTGTTGAATCAAAAGCCACTGATACCCCAATTACAGAAAAAGCCACTGATACCCCAATTACAGAAAAAGCCACTGATACCCCAATTACAGAAAAAGCCACTGATACCCCAATTACAGAAAAAGCCACTGATACCCCAATTACAGAAAAAGTCACTGATACCCCAATTACAGAAAAAGTCACTGATACCCCAATTACAGAAAAAGCCACTGATACCCCAATTACAACGCAAACTGAGTATTCCACAATTACAAAGGAAACCTCTGATACCCCAATTTCATAATAATAATGAACATTTCAATAGGAACGCAACGATATCTACACAGGCAACGGCAACTACAAAGACAAGTATGAAACCTCCATCATCCACCACCCTTCATCATCAAAATGGTGCCTTGCAACAGTCAATGCATCCAGGATCCAATGAAAAATCAAATCAACCACACATTTCACGAATGAGTCCATCAAAATCATTCTCATCATTCAAGTCTCATTCACAAAACAACTCCTCTATACACAACAACAAGAATCAACTGATGAGTAATGGTGCTCAGAAGATGGATACTTCAGTCAAGACTACTTCTACATTGCCCAAATCGAAATCAATTACTATTCCTCAACCATTCTCCCTTTACGATAAACCAACAATTTCATCGTCACAGAAATCATTAAACAAGTATCAACGGTTTAAAGATAAATTTCATTGACAACGAATCTAATTTTCATTCGATATAAATGTATACTAATTTAACGTCATATGAATGTAGCTCCTCACCTTTAAAAGTCTATAATTTCAAAAAACTTGTCTTGTTCCTCAGTCATTCGTAAATATTACTCTGCACTTTGATTTCCCCGCCAATGACAATCTCCTGCTCACCGCTCCATTTTTCCTTTGGTGGCAACACAACCATTGAACTAACATGACCCGGTTCAACACAAACCATATTATGGAACCCCAATTTCGGTTCAAAATCACCCATACCTTCAGCTTTCTTCAACCATGGGTTCCATACAACTGAGTCTTGTAAATTGGTACGATGCAAATTGAACAATACTTTACCCTTGTCAATAATTTGAATTATACGATGCTGATTTACATTTTTGTAAATACGATCAAATTCTTCATGAAATGAAATTGCTGGTGCCTTTTCAGTGTATTGCTCAGCAATCAATTGATCAAACACTGGTACATCAACTAAATTGTTGACTAAAACATCAGTTATATCTTCAACGTGGTAATATGTGTGGAATAACCAATTGAATTCAAATGGTTGCGATCCTGTGTTTTCAACTTCAATTTTCTCAATCAATTTATCTCCAGCGATGGATACGGTCAAGATCAATGTGAAATCATAGGGCCATTTAGATCTTGTGTCTTGGTCCAATTGTTCTGGTCCTAATCCAAATTGAACCGTGGGTGGAGATTCAGTAGTTTGACCTAAAAACTCCCAAGTATTATTTCTAGCAAAACCATGTTGGGGTAATTTTGCCGTTGGATGATTAACATCTTTTTGTTTACCGAAAACGGGAAACACCAAGGGGATACCACCTCTGACTGGTTTGGATCCGTCTAATTTGGCGGCTTTGGAGAGCCATAATTTCTCTTCACCATGATGTTGCCATGAAATGACTGTGGCTCCGTATTTCAAAATGGTTAATTTGGTGCTGGCATCTTGGGTATCAGTTATGATGACTTTGTCTTCTAATTCTTCAACTGGCATATCGTAATTGGAGTAGAAACGTTTTGGGTGGTTGGAATAGATATAGGATGTGGGTGTATTGAAGGGAGAATAGCAAATTGGGATTTTGAAGATATTTTCGTTGACTAAAGTGAGGGAGACAGAAGAAGTTGTTGCTACACAAAGACGGAAGAACTCAAATTATTTCGCAGCACTCTTTTAGACCAACGTGAGTGGGAAGAAACTCACTCACTATGGTTTTAGATTGACTGTATTCAATCAAATGTGTTTTGCTAAGCTAGTTGCTTATTCACTTTAGCTGGGGCTCCACCCACCATTGTACCCGAGGGGACATCTTTCGAAACCATAGAGCCAGCAGCAACAACTGCACCTTCACCAACAGTAACGACAGCCATAATCGTAGCATTAGCACCAATCCATACGTTTTGACTTGATATGAACATGCCCAGCAGTAAGCGCAAGTCGTTGCAGAGGCTAAACTGGATGTACTTTTGAAAGTGAACTTACCTCGGGAGCAATGAACACATGGCTTTCAACAGTAATCCCACCAAAATCGAGAAAAATGCAATAGAAATTGATAAATACATGTTGACCAATCGTCAAGTTCTTGCCGTAGCTGATATAAAGTTATGTGAACATATTGGCAGTGGTGTCAATGGGGTTGCCAGTGATTTCCCTTGGCAATCGTCTCACTTCATTTGGGAGACTGGTGGGTTGTTCAAACGCAAAAGTAACCTTCTTGTTGCGTAGGATTCTTGCAGCCTTCTGTGACTTTGTGGGTTGGTGAATTGTATGGTTTCACCATTTCTCAATCGTTGGAAAATGCTCTCCTCGCTTGTCATTGAAGAAGATTGTGGGTTGTTTAGAAAAAAAAAAAAAAGAGGCTAGCAGTGCTGTTACTTGCTTAGTAGCTATGGGCTAGAAAAGTTCAATGCTAATTTCTTTCCATACCGTTTTCGTTTCGGTGGTTGATTATAAAGCCTAGCGGTTGTTTTGAAAACAAGTCACGTGATCAAGTCGGACAAATTTTCTGATTTTAGATACTAGCTCCGAAGTTCATTGATTATGCCAGGAGTAATATGCTGCACTGCAAAGAGGCTGAAACCTTTGGTCTTACTTTCCCCCCTGTGATGATGCAACGGGCTGCTGGTTTCACGTCGGAAAACGCTACTTTTCGTGTGTGTGCGTTTCGATAGAGTGATCATAACCTTCAAAGGTAAAGTGACTAACTTTTCAAACTACGTGACTTCTCTCCTCTTTCTTATGATGGAGCTAAGTGTTCGCTTTCATGATGGGTATATGAGGCTTAGGGTGAGGGGAGGTCCTATTTAAATGACGGCTGAATTCCGTCGGTAATAAGACAAAGAAAGAAAAGAAAAGAAAAGAAAAGACATTGTTTTCTTTTGTATTAATAACCGATAACCGGAGATAATTACAATGTCGTGTCGTAACTAGGTATATTATGATAATGCATGTGCATCTCTCCTTTTTTAATTCTTCTCCCTCTGCCATCTTCCCCTATTTTCCGTACATTACGACATTGACACTCTTATTTTGCTCTCCTTCTACCTACAATACCATTAGATTCTCTTATTTGTAAGTTTGCTACTACATAACAGATACGTTTCAACACCTGATCTTTTAAAGTTACAATATCGAATCCTCTATAGTTTTGCTACAAGATTGACTACTCTACACATAGAGATGTCGTAGTTCAGTTATAATTGCTTATTTTTGAAAAAAAAATTGCTTTTTAAAATGTCTTATGAAAGATATGTCGTGGAATGTCGTTTACTCCTATTTTTTTTTCCTCTTACAACGACATTTTCCAACAGAGAGCAGACATAGACATAGACGCACATAGTGACAGAAGGAAGTAATTGTGACTGGATTGAATGTAACTCAATCCATCAAACATCAGGTTTTTTTTTTTTTACAACCAACTTTTTCTACTCTTTAATCATCAATCAATCAATCATCTACCCATCATCTAGACTTGTATACCTCCTGAGTTTATATATACACCACATTTCTTGTTTGTTAGCACTACCACACCCACCCACCCACACACACACACACACACAGGATTAGAGCAATCTGAAACTTCACGACAACTGTTTTCTGTACAACCAAAACAAACCACAACACAAGACAACACAACACAGTACTTTGCTGACATTCAATACCAATACCCGTCTTTTTTTTTTCACCACACAACGATATTGCTTTGAAGGATGTCACGCACTTACAATGGGTCTTCCTCCTCATCAATATTTCTGAAACCACGTCGATTTTTCAATAACTACTTTCTACTGGAAAAATCACCAACTTCAACATTACCTGATTTAGAAACAAACACTAGCATCAGAACTAGTCTTCATAGACTAAGACATCACAAATTCATAAAGGGAGAGATTTTACACTATGGGTTTCTTTCTTTTGTTTGGTTATTTGTCTTTACCATATACCCAGCATCCATCTTGTTTAAAATTCCAGTTTTACTTGCATTGCTAACCATTATTACTATTCCAGCAACTTCACAATTTTTTTTACCAGCACTTCCCATTTTGACTTGGTTGGGTTTTTACTTCACTAGTTCCAAAATACCTCATTCTTGGAAACCAGCTATTTCAGTCAAGGTTTTACCAGCCATGGAGACTATCTTGTATGGTGATGATTTATCAAATGTATTGGCAACCATCACTAACCGTGGTTTGGATATTTTGGGCTGGTTACCTTATGGTTTATTTCATTTTGGTGCTCCATTTGTTGTAGCTGCAATTATGTTTTTCTTTGCTCCACCAACTAGTTTAAGATCATTTGCGTTTGCTTTTGGTTATATGAACTTGTTTGGGGTTATTATTCAAATGATGTTTCCAGCTGCTCCACCTTGGTACAAGAATTTGTATGGATTACAACCAGCCAACTATACCATGCATGGCTCACCAGGTGGATTGGGCCGTATAGATGAATTATTGGGAGTCGATATGTACACCACTGGGTTCTCCAACTCACCGGTTATTTTTGGTGCTTTCCCATCATTACATTCAGGTTGTTGTATTATGGAGGTTTTGTTTATGTGTTGGTTATTTCCCCGTTTGAAAGTACTTTGGGTGTTTTATGCATCTTGGTTATGGTGGAGTACAATGTACTTGACTCATCACTATTTTGTTGATTTAACTGGTGGTGCTGTATTATCATTGGTTGTTTTTGAATTTGTCAAGTTTAAATACCTACCTAAGGCTAACAAGCGTTGTCGTTGGTCTTATACGGAATTGGAATACTACAGCACAACCAATGATGACCCTTTAGGAGGTAACAGTGCTGCCACTCGAGTTGTTCGCGGCGGCGATTTGGAAAATTTTGCATATTCAAGAGTATACCCATCATTGTCACAGCAGCAACAATTGCAAGAGCATCCGCAACAACAACAACAATCACTGTCTAATCAAGAAAACATACAAGAGGAGGTGTTTGAAATGGGCACCATCTCACGTTCAAGATCATCACCAAGGTCCTTTGTTTCTCTTGGAAGTAGCACCAATGTTGCTGAAGAGAACTTTGACCTTGCTGATGAGGAAGAAGATATCGGTTCAGGATCATCAAAAACTCCCTCAGTATTTGAAGAAGATACACAAAATTACGTCGTTTCTCAAACTACCTCCGTTGAAGACTTGACTAATAATACACAAGCATCAGCTGCAGGCAACGGAGCTACCGATAAGTCATCAAGACTTGGAATCAATGGTTGAACAAAGGGTAGATGTATTAGAAGAGTAATCGTTTCTTTTTTAATGGCTGCATTTGTCTAGAAGAGTTCGATTATAACGATGTTTGATGATGTTTATGTTGATGATTCAACGATTTTTACGAATTTGTACAAGAACCCCTATTTCACAACCTGAGATGGGATTAGAATGTATTGAAACTTGGAAAAGACTATTGGAACGTGTGCTTGGAAGTGTCCCTCCTTTTTCTCATATACCACTGCCCCCATTTGCTATCCACTTTACAAGATTTATTTACCATGTTTATTGTCTTTGGTTTCACTGTTGTTTTAAAATTTGATTTACTTTGTTTGCCTTTTTGTTGATACTAAATTTTTGGGCCTTTTTTGATTCATTTTGCAGAACTGTTCGCTTTTTTTTGTTTTGGGATTGGACTTTTACCTCCTTACCTTAATTCAATCAATACTAATAATTAATACTAATATATACATATATTTATACATGTGAAAAATTTTCAAGATGATTTAGAATGCCACTAGAGAGCTTTTGTAGATCGACATTTGGTGTAGGGTTTGTTTATGATTACAGGAACAAGTCTACTCCATGAGGCCGGATAAGAGAAGGAAGCATCTGAGGCAAGAGAGCTTGTTCTCATCGAGCTATGCCGTTTTCCGTTTCTGTGCATTGTGTGATGTCTGATTCAATGAGAAAGTTAGTATTTCCCACATTTGTTTACCCATCTCCATTACGAGGTACACTTTTTTTTGGACGATCACTCCCCACGTTGCATCCTTAGTAAATTCGTGTAAAGTTTAACACCATTTGATGTCCTTTTCTTTTTGAATGATCTATTTTTAGATTGACTTGATTGATAATACACTTTATATCATGAGAAATGAAATTTAAGGGGTAAGAGTGTTTCGACCTTGGAAAAAGATGTCATTTACGTTAATTTGATTGAATATTTTTGTTATTGCTTTGACACCCCCTCTCTTGAAAATATGACAGATACGAAATTACTCAAATCAACATCGTCCTAGCTTTACGAAGTTTAGTTCCAATTGTAAAATGTCAGAATCGTCTCCTCACCCCGCTTTCATTCTCGCTCAACATTGTGGGGTGTGCTCTCTCCCCATTTGAATGCAGCACTTACACACAGTTGTTGATAGCGTCAGGGTGAATGAAGGATTCTTGGCTGATTAACGTGCCTACGTTACTTCGCAAAGAAGAAGTAGCGGTTGCGAACTGGATCCATCGAAGAGATCGAAATGACCACAAAGATTTACATTTTAGAATCTCACTATGATTTATCTAAACTTTACAAAACCTCTGTTTATATTGCACGTATGTCATCTTAGTTAAATTCTATTCTCTACTTCTCATACTCCTCTTCTCTTAGTCCTTCAGGAGCAGTATCTAAATATCGTGTTTTTGTGATAATGCTGACCGAAGAAGTTTCCGTGATGATTGTGTTTATTTTCACTCACGTTTATGCATGCATAAGCTAGATGAGATCCCCATTTAAATCTCATCTGATCTGGTCTTTGCATAAAACATGTAAACATTGACAAGATTTGATGATACTGCGTTGAGTACTACTCTGACTTTACTAGTTTGTGGTTTACACTGTATTTACACAAATTCCGGTTAAGATTATTCCTTTTTGGCGTTTACTTTGTGCGTAGTTCGCAAATTTGGTTTTGGTTTTGGTTTTGGTTTTGGTTTTGGTTGTGGTTTGTTGTTGTATCTCGAGTTATTATTAGTTTTAGGTTTTGCGTATTGGGTAAACAAAACATTATGCCGCCCCCCCCATTAGTAGTTCATGGCGGTTTACGTGCAGAATGTAATGTCGAGTCAAAGAGGGGAATCTTTCGACTAAATAAAAGATGGTTAAGTGGGTGCAGCCACGAGGGTTTTAAACATCAAAGATGGTGCTCCCTACGGACACGAGGCTGATTCTTTTCTTGATACTATGCTCGCTTAGGGCAATTTTACGACAAAGATACGACAATGGGATAATGGAATGCAACGTCATTGTTACTAGATCGACAAGGCATCTATTCCTACATTAGCTTAAAGTTTCTGGGCTTTAGTGATTATTATCATTATTATTATCATTATTATTATCATTATTGTTATTGTTATTGTTATAATCAATTATTATAATTTTCATCATCTTGCATTTCTGTTGTTGTTTTGCAAGGTTATTCTAAATTACATTCAATGATCATTAGTCCGTACACACACCATCGACTTTGTTTGTTTATTCACAACTCGAAAGGAATTAACGTTTATTTCATAAAAAGAAACATCTGATTCTTTCGTGACTAAAAAAGCATTGGGTGCAATTGTGAGTAAAGTTTGTGTACTATTTAATGATTTAGGATTTTTTTGTTTTTTTTTTTTTGTCATCCAGCGTCAAACCCAAGACAATATTATCATTCCATATAACATTTTTTTCTTACCTTTATTTTTACCCTACACGTATTTGAATATTTTCATTCCCAATTGAGACGCCCAGACAAAGGATAAAGACATACAAAGCATATACTGTTAACATGCTATACTACCACTACTCGTGCCATCGTTACTTACTGGTCGTAAATGGCAGGTCTCCTTCGTGATTAAACTTTTTGGCCCATTTTGCTGCTTTAAATTTTGCGGAGAGATGTTACACATTGATTATCATTATGCACGCTTTATTTGTTTGTTTACTTCAAAGCTTACACTTTCAGGATTGGGTTTCTTGGGTAAAGGAGGCTAAAATGAGGGCGTTGCTGCATACATAGAAAGTGAGGTTATTCTCGATATTTCCACAAATTATAATTTTTCAAGTTTTACTCCACCGCTACTAAAAGTCAAAAATAATTTCTTTGCCCAGCCAGCAGCGTGATCAGCTGCTTATGCAAGTGTACAATTACTCAAATACCGCGTGTGTGTTTCTGCCCGTGTCCATGCGTGTGAGTATGTGCGTGGGTAAGTGAGATTATAATAATTTACTATTGATGCTGGCTGACTATTAATATGACTTCAGATCTCCTCCTATTTGATGGAATCCAACTGGTTCGTACCTTTTTTTTTTTTGAACCTCCCTTCTCCACACAGTCACACTTGTATCCCATTTCCAATCAACAATGAGAGTGAGTCAAGTGACATCAACAGTGTTATCACTATTTGCAACTAGTGTATTAGCTTACGATCAGAATTTTAAACTTAGAGCTACAATCAATGAAGTTGAAGTTTACGTACAAATCAACCCCGAGACTCAATATGCTGAATTCATTAGTACTGATGTTGACCAAAGATTTAGATTTACTGACACTAACGAATTGATTTTGAATAATGATCAATCACTATTGGTTGGAGTGACACCAGCTGATCTTTATTTCAAGACTTATCCAGTTACTCAAGAAATTGAAACTGACAATTCATGGACACTTTCAACCAATGAAGCTGGTGATGAAATTTTGGCCTACAATATGCCAATTTTTGCTTGTGGTGGTGCTGCTCCTTACAGAATTAGTACCAATGAAGAACTTGACTGTGTTGCTTTGGGTGATTTGGTTCGTTTTGATACAGCTTTGAATGAAGAGACAGTAGACCCAGTAGACCCAGTTGACCCAGTTGACCCAGTTGACCCAATTGACCCAGTTGACCCAGTTGACCCAGTCGATCCTACTGACCCAGTTGACCCAGTTGACCCAGTTGACCCAGTTGACCCAGTCGATCCTACTGACCCAGTTGATCCAGTTGA